>Ga0208297_1000705_pt1 | contig 53778 bp, 53 predicted proteins | sample LMS_cellobiose_e_FD_187367 | JGI IMG/M metagenome (GOLD analysis project Ga0208297, IMG submission 187367) | Rumen-fistulated moose microbial communities from Alaska, USA - LMS_cellobiose_enrichment (SPAdes) (version 2) | ecosystem: Host-associated > Mammals > Digestive system > Stomach > Rumen... | reverse complement strand
AAACGATCCGGGAATCGCTCCCGGATGAGGCTCTCACCGAGATAGATTCGGCATGGGAATACCAAATCAATCAATAAAAAAGTAAAGGAGACGGACAATGAAACAGCAAATGATCCAGCTGAAGTACAGCCTTGCTCGCGCAAAAGCGCTTTCTCATTACCTAGAAAAGGAAGGTAAGACCATTGAAAGCGAGCTGCTCGGGCATATCGATACGCTGTATGAATCACAGGTTCCGGAGGAAGTCAGGGAATATGTAGCGTCCCAAACCCCGGAAGAGTCGCGCGAAGAGGTCTCAAACAAGGACCAGAAGGCGGATAAACAACCACGTCAGTCCGCTCGGAAGAAGCAGATTCAGGCGGAGAATGCCGACGACAGCCCGGCAGAAACTGGTCCTGTACTCACGATGTGAGGTGCGGTATGAGACACGGAAAGATGAAAACGCTCTACGGTTTGTATAAAACAATCGGGCGGGATGCATTTCTCGAAGCCGTAAAACAGTACTCCGGACACGCCTATGATACCGTTGAGGCGGCGCTTGCCGATATGGAAAGCCGCTGGTTTGACGAAGAACATGCGCTCACCGAAGCGAATATAATGATCCTTGACTACAATTCCGGCAGGCTGAGGGGCTTTGATTACACCAATACACCCTCGTCTGTCACGACGAAAATGGAGGTTCTTGCATGAAAGAAACGGTGATTCAGGTCAGAACAGAACTCGAAAAGGTCACGGCGATCCGGGTTTTTCTGTCCGCCAAGGACGTGGCTTTGGAAGCGGAGCTCGCGGATCACATGGATGCTCTTTACAAAAAGTACGTTCCAACACAGGTCCGCGATTTCATAGAAAAAGCCGACGCGCTGGAAGAGCAGCAGCCGGGTACGGCCCCCTCCCCTTGCGTGACGGGCTGTAAGCCCGCGTCGGGCGATTCGGGAGCGGGCGGCGGATCATCCGCCGTCCGGAAATAAACGAGGCGTGTGGGCCAACGTGAGCCGCGTGTCTCGATCAAGGTATAACCAACGTCGGTCGTGTGCGGAGATACGTGGGATTTTGGCGTATTTGCGCACCGACCGATTTTATAGCAGGTTAAAGAGCGGGTGGATACATGCCTCCGCTCGGTTTACATCATCCCGCAACAGCGGGCTGTTTTCAAGGCTATTCGGCCTTTTCTCTCTTAAAAAATGGAGGTTGCCGATTGCTCCAATATCCCCCTGAAAGGTGGCTGAAATGAACAGATGAATTCAGACCTGGATCAGAAAAAAAAGTACAACTTCAGTATACGGAAACGTATTTCCCAAATGATTGATTCCCATATGACCGCAGCAAATGTCCAGAGCAGAAGTCAGTTTTTTGAAGAAGCTGTAGAATTCTACTGCAGTGAACTTGATTCAGAAACTCACCAGAATGTTATCTCAACTGAAACGGCGCGCGTAATTCGTGATAATATTAAGAAACTGGAAAACCATCTTGCGCATATCCTTTTCAAAATCGCCGGGGAGTTGGCAAACATTGGACTTCTTCTTGCAGATCGTCTTCTGAACATGAGCGATGCTGATATTCGTGCGACGCGCAACGATGCATATGATATCGTCCGCAAACGATGCGGTTTCATTTCGTTTACCGATGCAATGGAGAACGCCCGGTACGATCCGGAAAGTGATACCTGATCATGCCGAGAGTTATTGTTAAATGCAGATACTATCAGACTGGAAGATCGTCGACTGATACCGGCGGTCTGATGAATTACATTGCTACACGCGAGGGAGTTGACAAGCGAACAGAAGAATGGAAAAACAACGCCGCCACCGATGCACAGATTGACTTGATCCGTCATATCGTATCTGCTTTTCCGTCAAGCAGAAACACGCTCGAATACGGTTACTATTTCCGATCAAACACGCGCGGCGATGCATCAGAGTTTATCTCATCTGCAATTGAGAATAATCCTCAACTGCTGATAGACAGCGGTTATCTTCAATACATGGCGCTGCGTCCTCGCGTCGATAGAGGAACGGGAAAGCACGGGTTGTTTTCTGACAGTGATCGTGTTCTCGATCTCGATGATGAAGTAGAAAAGCTTCGTCAGTTCGACGGAAATGTCTTCACCGCTATCGTTTCGCTGAAGAGAGAGGATGCGGCGCGTCTCGGATATGATAACGCGGAACGGTGGAAGGGCCTGTTACGTGCACAGATTGATTTCATTGCCGAGCAGTACAGGATTCCGAAAAAGGACCTGCGCTGGTACGCTGCGTTTCACAACGAGTCACATCACCCTCATATCCATATGCTTCTGTATTCAACAAACGATGAAGCGCCGGGTTATATCAGCAAGGCCGGGATCAACAAACTGCGTCGTGCGTTCGGAACGGAAATCTTTGCGGATGATCTTCGTGATGTCTATGACCAGCAAACAAATGCGCGAAACTTGCTGACTTCCGAAATGAGATCCGAGTTTAAACTCCTGATTGATCGTATGCTTTCCGGCGCTGTCATCAATGAAAAACTGTTGTCGAAGATCGAAGATCTCACTTGGCAGTTGAGCATCTGCAAAGGAAAAAAACAGTACGGATATCTTCCGGCGAGAGTCAAAAGACTCGTGGATGAGATTGTCGATGATTGTGCTCGCGATCCTTCTGTCAGCCGGCTCTATGATCTCTGGTACCAAGCGAAGTGTTCAGTGACAGCAACATACATCACAATGAATCAGAACGGATGGCGCAGCAATTCCTACGTCGCGCTCTGTTCTGTATCGGAAAAAGCACTGATGCATCAGCTGGAAACGCACCCGAATCTGAAGCATATAGTTCTGTGCCTGGATAATGATGAGGCAGGTCGGGCGGCGACCAATCGGATCACGGAATCGCTCGCAGAAAAAGGATATACCAATGTGGAGGTCGATATTCCGCTGAACAAAGACTGGGATGAAGACCTGCAGGTGCAAAGCGGCGTCAGGCAAGGTATCATGCCGGGGAAGGAACCGCAATGGGAAGCATCGGGACTCTCATCCTTGTCGCTGTCGTGATGGTAACGGTGCTCAGCGCAATCACAGTGATCGCGCGCTCTTATAATTTGAACAGTATCAAGGCCAAAACAGTCGGCGACGGTCAGCATGGCACCGCACGATGGGCGCGACCGGAAGAAATCCGAAAAACGTATCTGCATATTCCGTTTGAGCCGGAATTGTGGCGCAGCGGAAAAAACTTACCGCAGCCATCCGCTCAGGGCATCATTGTCGGATGTACGTCGAACAAACTTGGCACGACGGCAATTGTAGACACTTCGGACGTCCACGCGCTCATGATCGGAGCGGCCGGCGTAGGCAAAACCGCCTACTTCCTTTACCCTAATTTGGAATATGCCTGCGCATCCGGCATGTCCTTTATTACTTCGGATACCAAAGGCGATCTGTACAGGCATTACGGAGTTATAGCGAAAGAATGCTACAATTACAACGTTTCAGTAATCGATCTCCGCAATCCGACCCGTTCCGACGGCAACAATCTCCTGCATCTGGTGAACAAGTATATGGATCTTTGGAAAGAGACGCCGAACAACCTTGCATATAAGGCTAAAGCTGAAAAATACGCGAAGATCATTTCCAAGACAATCATCCTGTCTGGCATGGAAAACGCGTCCTTCGGTCAGAACGCTTTCTTCTACGATGCCGCCGAAGGTCTTCTCACTGCGACGATATTGCTGGTTGCGGAGTTCTGCCCGCCGAAGACCCGCCACATTGTATCGGTTTTCAAGATCATTCAGGATCTGTTGGCACCGACGAACAGGCCCGGATCCACACAGTTTCAGCTTCTGATGAGAAGACTGCCGGAAGAACATAAGGCAAAATGGTTTGCTGGGGCTGCACTGAATACATCTGAACAGGCAATGAACTCTGTCATGTCCACGGCGTTGTCCAGACTGAATGCATTTCTTGATTCGGAGCTGGAGCAGATACTCTGCTTTGATACCGCCATCGATGCGGAGAAATTCTGCAGTACCAGGTCGGCGATTTTCGTCGTGCTGCCCGAGGAGGATACCTCAAAGCACTTTATGGTATCCTTGATCGTTCAGCAGCTCTACAGGGAGATCCTTGCAGTTGCCGACGAACAGGGAGGTCAGCTCAAGAACCGCGTTATGATGTATCTGGATGAATTCGGGACCATTCCGAAAATCGAGTCGGCAGAGATGATGTTTTCCGCCTCCAGATCCCGAAGAATGTCTATCGTAGCGATTATTCAGTCTTTCGCACAGCTGCAGAAAAACTATGGAAAAGAAGGCTGTGAGATCATAACCGACAATACGCAGTTAACGATTTTCGGCGGTTTTGCGCCGAACAGTGAATCGGCGCAGGTTTTGTCAAAAGCGCTCGGAAGCAAGACTGTCCAATCCGGCTCCATCAATCGAGGTAATAAGGATCCCTCTCAGAGCCTGCAGATGATGGAACGGGCTTTGCTTACGCCGGATGAATTGAAGTCTCTCCCCAAAGGAGTCTTCGTCGTTATGAAGACCGGCTTCTTTCCAATGCGGGTACGCCTAAAACTATTCTTCCAGTGGGGGATCATTTTTCCCCCAAAGGTTTATTGTGTTCCCGATAAAGGGAATAGAGAGGTCTCATATGCCAGACAGGATGCGCTGGAACAGGAGATTGTCAAAATTTATGCTACTAAAGTTCACAACACAAATGAAGAGATAAGCGTGTCAGAGCAGGATGATTATCCGCCAATCCAGAATAAAGGAACAGCAGAGGGCCAAAGCCGAAAAGCCGGGAAAAACAAATCCCAGGGCGGTGCTCCCGGAGGCGCAGCGATGTCAGAGTCCAATCTCACTCCTTCCGAAGCCGGGGAAGCCATTCTTGAAAAGGAAGGGGGTAAACAGAGTGAGTCAACCGTGGAAGGCACTCAACGATGAAGATTTGTCGGCAACAGAAAAACTCGTCTATTACTGCCTGTGCCGGTTTCAGGGAGAGCATGACGATTGCTTTCCGTCACATAAGACAATTGCCAAACAATGCAATATCCACGTTTCAACGGTCAAACGGGCTATCAACGAACTGATCCGTCGGCGCTATATTGATAAGAAACCGCAGAAACGTCCGGACGGCGGCAATTCAAGCAATCGATACAGATGCCTCCATTAACACGAACACCAAGGGGGTAGTCTGTCTGTACGATGGACTATCCCCCGGTTCCCTGTGCGCTGACAGGAAAGAGACAATTGAAATAATGGAAACGGAAGAAGCAAAATCTGCATGATCACTTGGAGATGTTTTTGTGTCTGGAACAGTTTTCGCAAAAAAAGACGTGCAGAAAGGAATTGGATGTGGTATAATATAGATAGAGAAAGCAACGTTCCTGCTACCGATAGATTTGTTGTTATTTGTCTCGCGTGAAAGGCTATTTGTGAACATTTTGTAAATTCACAAATTCGTCTAACTGTATATACTAAGTGTATATACAGAACATTTCATAGAATCCAGTTTGCCTGTACAATATAGCAAATGCAGACTGGAGGCAAAAACATGACGGTGAATTACAAAGATATCGGGGAACGGATTCGCAAGCTCCGGCTCGAAAAGGGCTGGTCGCAACGAAGGCTGGCGGACAAGATCGACATGACCACCACGCACATCAGTCACATTGAAAACGGGACGACAAAGCTGGGGCTGCCGACCATAATTGAGATTGCCAATGTGCTGAACACAACGGTGGATCACATTCTGTGCGACAGCATCGTTCAGTCCGGTGCGGAACATACGCATGAATTTTCGCAGTTTCTGTCCGGATGCACGCCGCTGGAGATCCGATACCTGACCGAAATCAGTCGGGCGGCATTGGCTGCGCTGCGGCATGTGGAAGACTCCAAAAAGAATTTGATGGGGGAATCGGATTGTTAAGTGCATACCTGGCCCTTCTGGACAACGAAGAAGACCGAGACAAGCTGTCGCTGATCTACCGATCCTACTATTCCCTCATGATCGCGGTGGCCATGCGGTATCTTCACAACATAGAAACCGCAAAGGATATCGTGCATCAAGCCATTCTCCGGGTCATCGACCATCTGGATCAAATCGACGTCAGCAATTCGTTCAAGACGGAAAACTACCTCTGCATCATCGTGAAGCATCTGGCCATCGACGAGGTGCGGACGCTGAACAGACACCCGACCGGCAATCTGGACGACGTGGCGCTCGAGATGGAGGATCCGGCTCCCGCCGCCGAGGAAATCGTCATCAGCCAGGATGGGTATGAGTATCTTGTTCAGTGCATAAACTCCATGAGCGACACATACAAAGCCATCTTATATCTGAAGTACATCAACGGCCTCAAGGAGTGGGAGATCGCGGAGCTGCTGGATCTGTCGGCCAAGACAGTGAACGTGCGGATCTTCCGCGGGAGGCAGATCCTGCAGAAGAAGATCAAGGAGAGCGGCTTTTATGAAAAATGAAATGATCCACGAAGAAGTGTTTGACGCGATCCTGAAGCACGCCGCGGCCGACTCGTTTCGGCGGGAGCTGGACGAACTGGAAAAAGAAAGCGAGGCGTATCGGGAGCTGCAGCCGACCGCGGCCCAGAAAAAGAGCGCGCGCAAGGCGTACAAGCGGGCGATGCGCAAGAAGGTGGGCGCGGCCGTCGTCTGGCGCCGGATCGCGGTGGCGGTGCTGGTCCTGTTCTGCCTGAGCAGCGCGGTCATGCTGACTGCCCCGACCGTGCGCGCCGCGGTGTTTGACTCCATATCCGAGTTTTTCCACAAATATGTGCTGATCCACTTCGCTGCCGAATCCCAGGAGATCCAGTTGGGAGAATACACGCTGAGCTATCTGCCGGAGGAGTATACGTTGGTGGAGAGGAAGGAAAAGTCCACACGCAGCAGATATGTGTTTTCAAATGGTTCCGATGAACTGATTTTGGAATGCATTCAGAGTAGCTTATCCGATTTGAACATGGACAGCGAGAGCAGGAGATTACAGAAAATGGAGATCAGCGGAGTTCCAGCCTTTGCATTTGTCTCAGAAAATGAACAACAGAAGACAATCCTTGCATGGGGCAATAGCAAAAAATCCTTCCTGTTAAGTGGCAAATTGCCCATTGCAGAATTATCCAAGATTGCAAAAAGTTTGAGTGTTTCGTCATAATCATGTAGTAAAAGCCTTCCGATTTCGTATTCATAGTGAAACCAAAATTCAGGAGGACTTTCAAATGAAAAAGAAAACTATCCAGATCTGTCTTGCAATTGTCTTGAGTGTAGCAATGATTATGCCCATTAGCGCACAGACGCTATGGGCAAACACAAGCGTCGTAATCATTTCCCATGGCTATGTAAATGGCGTATCGGAGTGCTGCATCGATATTTATGGATATACCGGCGCAACGATTTCAAATGTTGACATTCGGCTGGACAAGTTAACTGCATTTGGACTCATCAATATTGCATCATGGAATGATCTTTCTTCCGGGGATCATTTTGAACTGTGGGAAGATGTACCTAATGTAGAGCCTTATTATTTCTACCGGCTCTCTTTAACCGCTGAAGTCTGGCGAAACGGGACTGTTGACTACCTCGATCTCTATAAGGATGTCTACTACACGGAGAACATGGTCAAAAGCAGTTCCTGGATCACAAAGTAACCATCCCTTGACCAACTCCAACGTCCGCTCGGTACACCGGATATCCAAACAGCCGCCCTGCCGAATCAAACGGCAGGGCGGCTTGTGGTTGTATTCTTTCGTGAAATCATACGCTGTTTGCTGGATTTGAAACACGCCGAAACAAATGGCTGATTTCACCTCTCCCCCTCACGTCCGGCTGTTGAGGATTTCCATCGGCTTCTTTTGGAGGATCATCACCGCGGCGAGGACGCAGGAGACGACGGTCGCGGCGGCGATCAGCGCCAGCTGCGGTACGGCGGTGGCAAAGACGCTGCCGAGCGCGTCGCCGACGCCGAGATAATTCGCCGCGAGGCGGGCGGCGGGCACAGCCAGCGCGAGGCCCAGCGCCGCGACGATCACGAGAAAGACCAGAATCTCGGCCACAAAGCGGCCGCACACGCCGCCGGACGTCACGCCGATGCAGCGCAGCACGCCGATCTCATACTGCCGGTCGTGGACGAGCAAAATCGTCATCAACAGGATCAGCACCGCCGTCGCCGCCGTCGCCGCCTTGGCGATCGAGTCGCACAGCGGCGCGACGGGGGCGAGGGATTCGACAAGCGACGGCGGATCCGCAATCAGATACGCCGCGTACCAGTACTCCTGACAGGCAGGATAGGAATAGTATGTCACGCTCTTTCCGTCGGTTTCTTCCACCCGCTCCTCAGCACGGCTGTACTGGATCCCGTTATACGCGCCGCACGCGGCACGCCGGAACGCCTCGGCATGTGCCGGATCGTCCAACTGCACAAAGCAAAAGATGCCTTCATTCGGCGGCGCCTCCGAGAAGAGGATCTCCGCGTCGCAGAACTCCAGATTCTCCTGTGTGTATTTGTCCCGGAAGATCCAGTGCGTCCCGTCCTCCGAGAGACGGATCCATTTCTGATCCGTCCGAATGTGGAAAAAGCTGCATTCGCTTCGCGGGGGGTATCGATCCAACTTGCTGGCAAAACTGAATCCACTGTAGTACAGGTTGTTTTCGATTCCTGTGTAGGCTGCCGTCACCGCATCCAGCGTCGTGTAAATCTGATGCTTGCTGAAGTAGACGCCGGAGGAAAAGCGCGTTTCGTCATTGGGGATCACGCCGACCACCGTCATCGTCGTCGTATACAGGCGGTCGTTGATCTCGAACTCGAGTCCGCTGTCCAGGTGCTTCACCCGTCCGGCGTTCGGGTTTTCCGTATCGTAGACAGTGATCTCGTCTCCGATCCCCTTCCAGTCCGTCGTCCGGAGCAGGAAATTCGCATAATCCACGTTGATCACGCACTCATGATCGTTCTCATAAAGGCGGCCGTCAAGGCGGGAAATCTCGAGAAAGGACGGCTCGCAGCCGATGAGGCGCAGTCCCGGCGTGTGACTCATCTCGTGCATCGCCACCCAGTCCTTCTGCGCAACGTGCGGCAGGCCTTGCAGAACGGTTTCCAGATCCGCCTGTACCCCGTGCGGCTTCATCGCGTCGTAGAAGCAGAACGTGCCCGCGTACCGATTCATTATCGCACTGCTCTGCGCCGTGGCTGCGCCGCCGACGGCGCGGGTGCCGACGGAGAGAAGCAGCAGAAGAAGGATCAGCAGCCCGAAGATCAGATAGCGTACCCTATGCCGTCCGATGGAACGGATCGGCGTCAGAAGTCTGTACATGGTGTTCCCCCTTGTATGGACGTTTTCTTCTCGTTTATTCTCCGGCTAGCCGCAGCGGGCGGACGTAGTGACAGCCTCCGCACATGTACCAATCGTTTGATTCTCCGTTTTCGTGCAGCTCCACCGTCACAGGCGCCGCGCTGAAAACGGCTTCGCGTTCCGGATGCTCCTCCAGGTTTCTCTGATAGTTCTCCCAAAGCGCCTGGTAGGAGTCCTCCGCCGTTCGATCCGTAAAGCGGCGTTCAAACATGTACTGCGCGAATTCCGCGTAATTCTTCCCGCTGTCGAGCGTCACTTCGACGGTATAACCGCCGTTGATCGGGATCCCTTCCAGATGCGCATCCCATTCCGCAATCGACAGGGTTTGATTTCCCACGAGGCGGTATCGGATGGACGCGGGATCCTCGATCGATCCCTGCCAGCAGACGGCGCCGCTTTCGGCCGCCAGATCACGGAGAATTTTACTGATCAGAAACCGATCGTTGTCCAGTTCATTTTCGGACTGCAATTGATACATACCGACCAGTCGGGTAAGCATATCCGTATGGACAAACACATGATGGGTCTCAAACGCCTCTTCGTCGGCGTATATGCCTTCGTCTTCCACGATTCCCACGACCGTCAGCTCCTGGCTGACGGTACTCCGAACCGTTGTGGGCACCCGCTTTCCTTGTGCCGCGCTGTATGCGTAATTATACACCGACTGCGTGACCGGAATGGAATCTCCGAGGCCGGAAAAGCCGCTTTCCGCGTCGTTCAGAAGTCGGTCGTATTCCGCCCGGTTCACGCAGCATTCATCCATGGATGCATACCATCTTCCCTCTGCGAGCGCCTCGTCGTCCAGCGCTTTGGGATATTGTCCGATCAGCACGGTATATCCGGATTTCTCGCTGCCCATCCAGTGAATCAGCGTGGGAAAGAATACGTTCGTCACATGCGGCGCATCCCACAAAAACGCATAATCTGCCGTGGAAATACACGGCCGTGAATATATGTATCCCGGACGCACCTCGACCACGATCGGCGTGTCGACGGACATGAGATATTCCTCATAGCTCATATCCGTACCGGAATCATACGGCTCAATGTCTCCCCCCGCCGTATCCGGCACCCATTTCCATGGCTCGTCTTTTGAATGCATTGTGCAGGCCGAGAGAAGAAATAGTGTGAGCATAACAAGAATTGGACGTTTCATGAGAATCCCCTTTTCTTTATGAAGTTCACCAAATCCAAGAGAGTACTCCCTTGGATTTGGTGAGTTTCTATTGGTTATTTCAGCATGCCCTCATATCCGCAACGAGTGCACACCCATAATCCAGGCGAAACGATAAATCCAAATGTATGACCCTCATAGGCATCACCGATAAAAGTTTCTGTGCGATCGTTGCATACGGTGCAGATATCCTGCTCATACGTGTAGCACCAATGGCCGCCAGAGTCAGGATTACCGTAGTAATCTACATTGCAATACTCATGGGGTGTCACGTATCCACAAGTAGAGCAATAGGAATCATGCGTAATGACGTCTGTCAGTTCATCATGATCGTGGCCGCAAAAGTCTACATCATCCGATGCAAACATGCCCGGCAGCGTGCAGAACAGGATCAGTGCGAGAATAAGAGAAATCGTGCGTTTCATTGGAATTTCCTCCATATTTTCATATTCATTATAACATGGTTTGTAGTGGGTGTCAATTACCTTATGGGCAATGTGTACATCTCATCCGTGCTTTCGTGAGTTTCTTGCCCACTGACGTGGGAAGCAGCCCGCCGCCTTCATACTCTCCCCCTCAAAGCGTCCGCTTCTTCTGACATACAGGCTTTCCCTTTTTTCCCCTCTGCTACTAAGACGATATTATTTGAACCTTTACTACATGAATTTCAAATATTTTTCCGTTCGCAGTTTTTTCCGGACGGCGGAGATGAAACTGGGAGAAGCCCCTGCTGCACCTCGTCCTGTATCCTGTTTGAAGGTTTTCGCGGGGGTCTGGGGACGCCTTTTTTCAAAAGGCGCCCCCAGCGCATCCCCCAGCGCATCCCCCAGCGCGTCCCTCGCACGCCCAAGAGGCCTTCGGCCCCGCTTTTCTTTCGCCGCCCTCTTTCATTTCCCTGCAAAATAGAGTATAATAATATAGATTCAGCGAGAAAAGAGGGACTATATGAAACAGAAGCTGTATTCCGAACTGCGAACCATCTACGAGACCGCCGAATTCGATCCGCATACCTTCCGCATTACAATCAAGCTCAAGGATCTGATCGACGGCGGCGTGCTGCGCGCCGCCGTGGACAAAACCGCCGCGCGTTATCCCTATTTCTGCGTGCGCATGACCGCGCAGGACGACGGGCTGTTCTTCGAGAGCAATCCCGCGCCGCTCCCGGTCCTCAGCGGCAGCCAGCGCACCGTGCTCGGCAGCGGCGAGACGGACGGGCATCTGCTCGCGTTCCGCTACTGGAAGAACCGGCTCTACATCGAGATTTTCCACGGTCTGACCGACGGCGGCGGCATCGCCCCGCTGATCCGGACCCTGCTCTATTATTACCTCTCGGCCTACTACAAAAAGGACTTCCCGACGGAGGGCGTCCGTCTCGCCGGCGAGGCCGTCGCCGACGCCGAGTGGGAGGATCCCGGCGCCCGCCCGATCCCGGCGGAGCGCTCCCTGCTCGTTCCCAAGTGGAACAAGCCAGCCTTCCAGCTCGGGGAGGCGGGCATCGCCCATCTGACGCCGGACAGCGTCGTCTACAACGTGCGCGTGTCCGAGTCGGAGTTCATGCGCTTCAATATTTCCAACGACGGCAGTCCGGCCACCATCGTCTCGCTTCTTCTGGCGCGCACGATCGACGCGCTTCATCCCAACGCCGCGCTGCCGCCGGTGATCGCCATGTGCGTCAACCAGCGCAAATCGCTGCGCGCGCCGCTGGCGCATCAGAGTCTGGTGGGCGACGTGCGTCTGCCCTATACCGACCGGCTGAAGAATCTGCCGTTCTCCCGGCAGGCGACGTGCTTCCGCGGCATGGTGTCGCTGCAGTCGAACGACGATATGGTGTGGGAGGAGATCCGCGAGTACCAGACGCTGATGCGGCATCTGGAAACGCTCGGCTCGGCGGACGCGCGCCGCGCGTGCTGCTTTGAGCGGATGCAGACGCTCTCCCGCTGCCTGAGCGCCTCCGTCAGCTACGTCGGAAAGGCGAATCTCGGCGATTTCGAGCAGTACATTCAGGAATATGAAGTGCTGCCGTCCACGGTGCTGCCCTCGACGCACGTGCCGCTCTCCATTGAGATGAGCGCGATGAACGGCTACTTCTTCCTCAACTTTATGCAGTTCTTCACGGAGACGGACTACTTTTTGACCTTCATTGAGCAGCTGCGGCAGAACGAGATCAATTACGACGTGCTGAACGTCACCGAAGCGCGGTACCCGCGCATGCAGCTCCCCTTCTGACGCGGGGGGATGCGCGGGGATGCGCGGGGATGCGCGGGGGAGGGACTTTCTGAAGAAAGTCCCTCCCCTCGACCCTTCTTCAAAGACCTTGAAAAAAACACGGGACAAGGTGCAGTGCCGGGGGGTGCGGGGGCCTTTGGCCCCCGCAGAAATCTAAAAAAATCCCTTCCCCCTCGCGGGAGCGAGGGGGAAGGTGTCGGCGCAGCCGACGGATGGGGGTGCCGCCCCCAAAAACAAAATCACAGGACGGGCAGCTTCCGCCGCACCTCGTCCTGTGTCCTGTTTCAAAGGTTTTCGGAGAGAGCGCGAGAGGACCCTTTTTTCAAAAGGGTCCTCTCGTTCTTTTCCCGTTCGTTTTTTGTTTGTTTTTTCTCAGAATGCCGCGTACTTCTTTTCCTCGATCTCCACGACGTATCCGCCGCCGGGGCGCGGCTGCCATTCATAGCGGTTCTTCCCCTCGGCGGAGAACAGATACGCCATGATCGCCGCGATCACGCCGCCGTGCGTCACGAGCAGCGTATCCCGTCCGTCTGCGATCAGGCGGAGAAGGCCCGCCGTCACGCGCGCCGTCATGATTTGACCGCTTTCGCCGCCGGGCGTCTCATTCGCCTCGTTGTCTCCGGAGATCCAGGCAATATAGTCCGGATCGTTCTTCATTTCCTCATACGAGCGCATCTCGAACGCGCCGAAATCCATCTCCCGGAAGGCGGCGTCCGCCTCGTGCGGCACCTCGCCGAAGAGGATTGCAAGCGTCTCCTCGCAGCGGCGCATGCCGCTTGTGAGAACGCGGCAGCCGCGCGCGTCCGGGACGGCCGCGCGCCGCGCGGCCAGCGCCGATCTGCCGCTCTCGGAGAGCGGCAGATCGGTCGCGCCGCAGTAGAGATGCCGTTCGTTTGCCGCGGTGTTCCCGTGGCGGATCAGGATCAGCTTCATTTCAGCCGCTGCGGCAGCCCGCAGAAGAGGCGCGTCACGCTTTCGGCCTCCGCGGACAGCGACGCGCACAGCCGTCCGGTCATCTCGCGCCATGCGCGCAGATCCGCGCCCAGCGGCACGACGCCGCAGAAAATGTCCGCGCAGATCAGGACGCTGTCCGCCCATTCGGCGCGGTGCGCGCGGAAGATATCCCCGGCGTCCTTTCCCTGCCGGACGCACCACAGCGTGAATTCCTCCAGCCGGTCGATGCACGGCGCGCCGAAGACGATGCCGCTCGCCTCCGTGCAGGTGAAGATCTCCTCCTCCCGCACGCCGAAGCGTTCCTTTGCGTACGCCCGCTTTCCCTGGTAGGCGCCGCCGATGATCAGATGCATATCGATCCTCCTTCAGAGCAGGGCGAAGACTGCGATGCCGCAGAATTCGCCGAATATGAGCGCGTAGCCGGAGACGTCGCCGGACATGCCGTCGAGAGAGCGGAACGCGCGCCGCAGCCGCCAGAGATAGCCGGCGATCACCGCCGGCGCGGCAAAGCCGTATCGGCCGAGAAATACAAATCCCGCGGCGACGGCGGCGGCCAGCACGACGGCGAGCACCGCGACGTGCGATTTTTTCACGCCGCGCCGGTAGGCGCCGGCGTATTCGCTGGTGCTCAGCGGCCGCAGCACGGTCACGCACAGCGCCGCCGTCGTGCGGGAGACGATCGGGATCAGCGTCAGCGTGAAGACGTTCGCCTCCGGCTTCGCCGAGGCGAAGAGCGCGAACTGCGCCGTCACCAGCAGGATCCCCGAAAGCACGGCGAAGGAGCCGACGTTCGGATCCTTCAGGATCCGCCGCCGCTCGTCGAGCTCGCGCCACGACTTGACGGCGTCCGTCACGTCGAGGAAGCCATCCATGTGCATGCCGCCTGTGAGAAAGAACGGGAGCGCGCACAATACCGCCGCACAGACGAGGGGCGGCAGCGCCGCGAGGCCGAGAAGCCAGGCGCACAGCGTCCAGAGCAGGCCGATCCAGGCCCCGACGACCGGCAGAAACAGCGTCATCAGCGGCCGCGCCGCCTCGTCCCAGGTGTGAAACGGGCAGGGGATAGCGCAGAACATCGTCATCGCCATCATACATGCGCGCAGGTATTTTTTCATAGCGGCCACACTCCCTTGTGTACGATCACATTGCCCGCGCACAGCTCGAGCACGACGCCGCAGACCGCGGCCAGGGCGCGGTCGATCGAGGCCAGATCGGCGCGGTAGTTTTCCGTGAAGGCGTCGTAGCGAATTGCGTCGGAATAGATGTAGTCCGTGACGAAGACCGCGTTTTTCGCCTCGGCGGCGACGCGCGTCAGTCCCGCGCGGCAGCGCGCGGCGGCGTCTCCATCCGCCTCGCCGCCGTGCGAGACGGGGTACATCTCGTTCAGGAGCAGCGCCGTCACGCTGTCGATCAGAAAGGTCGCGTCCCGGCCGCCCGCCATCAGGCAGGCGGCGATATCGCGCGGGATCTCCAGCGTGCGAAAGCCCATGCCCGCGCGGTCGGCGACGTGCCGCGCGACGCGCGCGCGATCCTCGCCGTCATAGGGGATCATCGTCGCCACGTAGCAGCGGTTCCCGTCCGGGGACAGCGCCGCGGCGACATTCTGCGCAAAGGCGGATTTGCCGTTTTTGCTGCCGCCGGAAATCAGTACGTTCATGTGTCTCTCCTTACGGTAAAGGCGTCGGTCCGGCGGATCGGCGCGAGGTAGCCGTCGTCGATCTCCGCCTCGTCGAAGGTCGCCATATCGTTCAGCACGGCGCAGGCCGCGTCCAGCATCGCCATCGCGATCGGACACCCACTGCCCTCGCCCAGCCGCATGCCCAGATCGAACAGCGGCACGAGGCCGAGCGCGTCCATGACGACGCGGGAGCCGATCTCAAAGGAGGCGTGCGAGGGGATCAGATACGCGCGCGCCGCCGGGCAGAGGCGCACGGCGCACAGCGCGGCGACGGCGGAGATGAAGCCGTCGATCACCGCCGGGATGCGCGCGCGCGCCGCGCCGAGAAAGGCGCCGCACATCGCCGCGATATCGAGCCCGCCGACCCGGGCGAGCACGTCGGTCACATCGAGCGGATCGGGCGCGTTGACGCGGAGCGCCGTTTCGATCACCGCCCGCTTATGAAAAAAGGCCTCGTCCGTGATGCCGCCGCCGCGGCCGGTCACGTCGGCGACCGGCGCGCCCGTCAGCGCGGCCAGCACCGCCGAGGCGGTGGTCGTGTTGCCAATGCCCATCTCGCCGACGCCGACGACATCAGCGCCGCCGCGTGCCGTCTCTTCGGCCAGCTCCATGCCGACCGCAAGCGCGCGCAGCGCGTCCTCGCGGCGCATGGCCGGGCCGCGGGCAATGTTCGCCGTGCCGCGCAGGACGACGCGGTCGATCACGGCCACCTCGCGCACCTCGTCGCGCACGCCCACGTTGCAGACGCGCAGTGCGCAGCCGAGGCGGCGGGCGATGACGGCCGCGCCGGTCTTGCCCCGCGCCAGATTTTCCGTCTGCGCCCGCGTCACCGACGGCGGCGCACTGGCGACGCCCTCCTCCGTCACGCCGTTGTCGGCGCAGAAGACGAGAAGAACCTTGTTCTCCGTCGAATTGTGCAGCCGCCCGGTGATGCCGGCGAGCTGGATCGACAGCGCCTCCAGCCGGCCGAGGCTGCCCGGCGGCTTGGCCAGGCGCGCCTGCCGCCGCCGGGCAGCGTCCATCTGCGCCGCGTCCGGCGCGGCGATCTCTTCGATTTTCTGCCGCAGCAGTCGTTCCGCTTCGCTCACGTTTCCGCCTCCGATTTCTCTCCGGCCGCACGGGCCGCCTTTTTGGCCTGCCGGCGCCGTTTTTCCGCGCGCACGCGCTTGGCGCGGTTTTTCGCCCGGCGCTCCTCCTCATGGGAGGGCGCGAGCCCCGCCGCCGCCAGCGCGTGCGGCCATGGTCCGAAGAACGATTTGATGTACATCACCTCGTTCTGCGAAAAATCCGCGCGCTGCGGCCGCCGCATGAGTCCGGCGGCCGCCAGCTCCCGCTGCTTTTCGCAGAGTCGGCGCAGGCATTCCTCCCGCGTCAGCTTTTCTTCTTCCATCGTCCCTTCCTCCGCGTCAGTATTCGATGCCGCGCCGCGCGGCGACGCCCCGGTCGAACGGATGCTTCACCTTGCGCATCTCCGTGACGTAATCGGCCGCCTCGACAAGCGCCGGCGCGGGATTCCGCCCGGTGAGAACGAGTTCCCGCCGCTGCCCCTCCTCCTGCAAAAAGGAGAGCAGCGCGTCCATGGCGATCATTTCGTGGCCTGCGGCGGAGACGGCCTCGTCGAGCACGATCAGATCAAAATCCGCCGCGCGCTCCCTTACTTCGGCGAGCAGCGCGCCGTAGCAGGCGCGGATCTCCTCCCTCTGCGCTTCGCTGAGCGAGCGAAAGCGCCCGTAGTGTACGGCGGGATGGGTCGTCTCCACGCCGAGCCGCGCGAGCGCGGCGACCTCGGCGGAGCGGCCGCTCTTGAAAAACTGCACAAAGCGCACGCGCAGGCCGCTCCCGGCGGCGCGGAGCGCCAGGCCGCACGCGGCCGTCGTCTTGCCCTTGCCGTCGCCGCAATACAGATGGATCATGCGCCCTCCTCCAGAATCCGGTAAATCAGCTCCATATCGAGCGCGCCGCGCACCGCGGCGGCCAGCTTGTCGTACTGCGCCTCCCGGTAGGCGTGCGCGTCGAAGACGGCTTTTTCGTCGAAAGCGACGCCGCGTCGTGCGCAGAGCGCGCGCAGCATCGCCGCGGCGATGCCGTCCGCGTCAAAGAGTCCGTGCACGTAGCTGCCGTAGACGGAGCCGCGCTGCACCACCGCGGCCGCCTCGCCGCTCTGTCCCATGTGGATCTCGTAGCCGCGGAATGGCAGTCCCGTCAGCGCGGCGAAGACGCCGTCAAGCGGCGGGATCGTTCCCTCGGTCTGCGCACGGGTCTTCTCCCGGGCGAAGACGGTCTCGTGCGGAAGAAGCCCCATGCCGGCGATCTCGCCGCCGCCCTCCGCGCCGAGGGGATCGGAGATGCGCGTTCCCAGCATCTGCAGGCCGCCGCAGATGCCGAAGACTGGCGTGCCGCGCGAGGCCTGCTTGAGGATCTCCGCCTCAAGCCCGTTCTGCCGCATCCACATCAGATCGGCAACGGTCGATTTCGTGCCCGGGAGGATGATGAGATCCGGCGCGCCCAGCTCGAAGACGTTCTTCACGTAGCGCACGGAGACGGTGGAGAAGCGCGCGAAGGGCGAGAAATCCGTGAAGTTCGAGATGCGCGGCAGGGAGACGACGGCGATGTCGATCTCCTTGCGTTCGCCGGCCGTCAGCCGTTCGCTGAGGCTGTCCTCGTCGTCGATGTCCACGTGCACGTAGGGCACGACGCCGGCGCACGGCACCTTGACCAGATCGTAGAGCATGCCGAGGCCCGGCTCGAGGATCTTCACGTCGCCCCGGAATTTGTTGATGACGGTCGCCTTGACGCGCGCGCGTTCCTCCGGCTCCAGCAGGGCGACGGTGCCGAAGAGCTGCGCGAAGACGCCGCCGCGGTCGATGTCGCCGACGAGCAGCACCGGCGCGTCCACCATCGCGGCCAGCCCCATGTTAACGATGTCCGCGCTTTTGAGGTTGATCTCCGCCGGGCTGCCCGCGCCCTCGATGACGAGGATCTCGTTTTCGGCGGCCAGCGTATCGTAGGCGCGGCGGATATCGGGGATCAGCTGCGTCTTGTACTTGAAGTAATCGGCGGCGCGCATATTGCCGCGCACCTCGCCGTTGACGATCACCTGCGAGCCGACGTCGGTCGTCGGCTTGAGCAGGATCGGATTCATGAGGACGGAGGGCTTCAGGCCCGCCGCCTCCGCCTGCACGACCTGCGCCCGGCCCATCTCGAGCCCCTCCTCGGTGATAAAGGAATTGAGCGCCATATTCTGTGATTTGAAGGGAGCGACGCGACGCCCGTCCTGACGGAAAATGCGGCAGAGCGCGGCGCAGAGCAGGCTTTTGCCCACGTTCGACATTGTTCCCTGAATCATGATCGGCTTTGCCCGGCTCATGGCAGTACCTCCCGGATCGTTTGGATGAGTTCGTCGTTTTCCGCGCGCGTGCGGACGGCGACGCGGAAATAGCCTGGCGCCAGTCCGGCATACGCGGCGCAGTCGCGCACGAGGATCCCGCGCGTGCGCAGGGCCCCGCCGAGTCCGCGCGGCGCGCGCAGCAGCAGAAAATTGGCTTCGCCCGGCCAGACGGCGAGACCGAGGGCGGCAAGCGCCCCGGACAGGCGGCGCCGCTCGGCGGAGATCTCCCGCACGGACGCGCGCAGCCAGTCGCCGCAGCCGAGCGCGGCGACGCCCGCCGCCTGCGCCGGCGTCGAGACGTTCCAGCACGGCGCCTTCTCCGACATCCGCGAGAGGAAGCCGCCGTCCGCGCTCAGCGCATAGCCGAGCCGCACGCCGGCCATCGCGTAGCTTTTCGTAAAGGCGCAGAGCGCCGTGACGTTCGGGCATTCGGCGAGCAGCGCAGGCAGCTCGTAGCGGTCCGGCGCGTCGGTCAGCGAAAGAAAGCAGACGTCGAACAGCATCCGCACGCCGCGCCGCGCCAGGGCCCGCAGAAGCGGCGGCGCGACGGCGATGCCGGTCGGATTGTTCGGCGAGGCGAGAAAGACGGCCGCGTAGCGCGAAAGATCGAGCGCGAGGATCGCCTCGGTGAGAGAAAATCCGTCCGCCTCGCGCAGAAGATACCGCTCCGTCGGCACGCCGGCCGCCGCGCACGCCGTCTCATATTCGGAAAAGGCCGGGGAGACGACGAGCGCCGTCCGCCCCTTCGGCAGGGCGTAGGCGAAGGAGTAGATGAGCTCCGCCGCGCCGTTGCCGCAGAGGATCCAGCTCTCCGGCACGCCCTCGGCCTGCGAGAGGCCGCGGCGCAGCGCGGTGCAGTACGGATCGGGATAGGCCTCGGCCCGCGCCGCCGCCGCCTCGAGCGCCCGCCGCACGGACGGCGGCATGCCGGCGGGATTGATGTTCGCCGAAAAATCGAGCCGCGCCGGCTGCGTATAGACGTCCCCGCCGTGGGGGCTCTTTTTGTCGATCAGCATAGGATCACCCCGAGACGCAGCGCAAGGCCGAGAAGGAGCGCCGACGCCGACGCGGCGTACATCAGCCGCCCGGCGCGGCCGATGTCGCGCGGCTCAATCTCGCGCGTCGGATCGCCGATGAATTCCTTTTTATGCACGACGCCGCCGTAGACGGCGTCCCCGGCCAGCCGCACGCCGAGCGCGCCGGCGCAGGCTGATTCGGTCTGCGCGGAATTGGGGCTGGCGTGCTTATAGCGGTCGCGCCGGAAGACACGCCAGGCGCCGCGCGCGCTCAGGCCGCACAGCGGCGCGGTCAGGATCATCAGACACGCGCTGATGCGCGCGGGCAGGAAGTTGACCACGTCGTCCGTTCTGGCGGCGGCGCGGCCGAAGGTGAGATATTTCTCGTTTTTGTAGCCGAGCATGGAGTCCATGGTGTTGATGGATTTATAAAAGAAGCCGCCGACGGCGCCGAAGAGGATCATCCAGCAGAGCGGCGCGACGACGCCGTCCGAGGTGTTCTCGGCCACGGTCTCGACCGCCGCGCGCGTGATGCCGGCCTCGTCGAGCACGTCCGTGTCGCGTCCGACGATCATGGAGACGGCGCGCCGCGCACCCTCCACGTCGCCGCGCGTCAGCGCGCCTTCCACCTTTTTGCCCTCGCGGTAGAGCTGCCGCGCCGCGAGCAGCTGCCAGCACATGACCGCGTCGATCACGAAATACACCGCAGGATGGATACGCCAGGCGAGCAGAAGCACCGCGGCCGGCGGCAAAGTCGAGAGCAGCACGACGAACACGACGGTCAGCGCGCCGCGTCCCACGTCGCGCGGGTGGCTGCTGCCGCGCCGCAGCCTGCGGTCAAAGAAGGAGATCCATTTGCCGATGCCGACGACCGGATGCGGCAGGCAGTACGGATCGCCGACGAAAAAATCGATCAGGAAACCGGCGGCCAGCGCCGCCGTCTGCCACAGAAGCAGCTCACGCATGGTCCACGCCTCCCGCCAGCGTGACGATCGTCACGGGATTCTGCGCGCTCATGAGGTGATAACGGCCGAGCCGGCGCGCGCGGGCGACGTTGACCGTCACCGTCTCCGTCTCGGCAAAGCCGAAGGAAGCCGCGCACGCGGCCGCCTCGGCCTGCGTCTCGACGGTCACGGCGTTGATGACGATGCGCACCGACGGATTCCGCGCGACGAGCGCGCCGACGATATCGGCGAGACGGCCGGAGGCGCCGCCGATGAAGGCGTGCGTCGGCGCGGGCAGGCCGCACAGCGCATCGGGTGCCTCGCCCTCGACGACGCAGAGATTTTCTGCGTAAAACTTCCGCCGGTTCCGGCGGATCAGCGCGGCGGCGTCCGCCTCCTTCTCGATGGCGTAGACCTGTCCTTCGTACGCCGCGAGCGCGCATTCGACGGAGACGGAGCCGGTCCCGGCGCCGACGTCGTAGACCACGGCGTCGGCGGGCAGATCCAGCTTGGAGAGCGAGACCGCGCGAACCTCCGCCTTCGTCATCGGCACCTCGCCGCGGAGAAATTCCTCGTCGGGGATCCCACGGCGGACGCGGCGCACGGCCGCTTCGTTTTCGATATACAAAATACACAGCGCGTCCCAGGCGCGCGCGGCGGCCCCGGCGGCCGTGGTGCGCGTCACGCGCTCCCCGGGACAGCCGAGCCGCTCGCCGACCGCCGTCGGCAGATCGCCGAGTCCGAACTCGCACAGCGTGCGGCAGACGGCGTCCGCGGAATTCTCCCCGCCGCAGAGGACGAAGCTTTTGCGGTTCTGCGTCACGGCGTGGAGCAGATTGCCCGGCCGCCCGTGCAGGCTGAGGAGCGCGGCGTCGTCCCAGCTTGTGCCGAGGCGCGCGGCGAAGGCGGCGACGGAGGAGACGCCCGGCAAAAGCGTCACGGCATAGCCGGAGAGCGTGTCGAGCAGCTTTTTCGCGCCGCTGAAGAATCCCACGTCGCCGCGCATCGCCACGGCGGCATGCCGGACTTCCGGCCGCGCGTCAAGCGCATCACGCACGCGCGCCGGCAGGAATTCGGCGACGGTTTCCTTCTCCGTCGTCAGCGTGTCGAGCACGCTCTGCGCGCCGAGGAGCAGCTCGCACCGCTGCAGCGCGTCTCTCGCCTCATGCGTCAGCGCGCCCTCGCCGCCCGGCCCGACGCCGATCACTGTGACCGCGCGCCGCGTCTCCGGCTGCGCGGCGCCGAGCTGCCGCAGCGCCTCCGCAAGCGACACGCCCGCCGTCTGCGGCGGCGTGCCGATCACGACCGGCTGTACGCCGGCCGCGCGGCAGGCGCGGATCTTTTCTTCAAATCCGCCGGCCCGCCCGGAGGATTTCGTCACCAGGTACGAGGCGCCGATGCTCTTCAGCTGCGCCTCGTTGAGCGCCTCGGAAAACGGTCCCTGCGCGGCGATCACGTGCGCAGCCGGAATGCCCGCCGCGGCGCAGGCCGCAAGAGCCTCGGCCGTCGGCAGGACCCGCGCCCAGACGCGGGACATATCCAGCCCGGCATAGGCGGCGAGCTCCTTTGAACCGGTGGTCAGAAGGATACGGCCCGGGCGGGCCGCCAGATAGTCCCGCGCGTCCGCGACCGTCGGCACGCAGACCGCGTCGCCGGCGGCGCGGTCCGTCCCGCGCAGGATCCGCATCACGGGGACGCCCGCCTCCCCGGCAGCCGCGGCGATATTCTCCGTCACGAGCGTCGCGTAGGGGTGCGTGGCGTCGAGGATAAGGGAAAAGCGGCCTTCGGCGAAAAACCGCGCCATCTCCGCCTTGTCCATCCGCCCCTGCCGCACCGTGATCCCCTCGATGGAGTCGAGCAGCGCCTCGCCGTATTCCGTCGCCACGCAGACCGTCAGCTCCGCGCGGCCGCCGAGCGCCTCGGCCAGGCACCGCCCCTCGGTGGTGCCGGCGAAGAGACAGATCTTCTCACTCATTTTTGTACCCTCTCGGCGTGACCATCCGTCCGCCGATCACTTTCGTTGTGGAATTGCCGATGAATACCGTCGTGAACATGTCGCACGCGCAGTCCGCGAGCGCGGCGAGCGTCGTGAGCTCGATGCGCTCGCCCGCGCGCCCGACGTTGTGCGCGAGGCCGCAGACAGTGTCCGGCGCGCGGCTGCGCAGCAGGATCCCGCAGCAGCGGCGCAGATGATCCGCGCGCGTTTTGCTGGACGGATTGTAGATCGCAAGGCAGACGTCGCAGGCAGCCGCGGCCTCGATCCGGCGCTCGATGGTCTCCCACGGCGTCAGCCGGTCGGAGAGACTGAGCGTCATGAAATCCGCCGTCAGCGGCGAGCCGAGCAGCGCCGCGCCGGAGAGGGCGGCGGTCACGCCGGGCACGATCTCCACCGCCACGCCGTATTCGTCCGCCAGCTCCAGGATCGGCGAGGCCATGCCGTAGACGCCCGCGTCGCCGGAGCAGATCATCGCCGTGCGCCGCCCGCTGCGCGCGCTTTCCAGTGCGAGGCGGCAGCGCTCGATCTCCCGCGTCATCGGCGTCGCGAGGAATTCCTTGTCGGGGAAATACGGCCGCACCAGCTCGCAGTACACGGTATAGCCCACGATCACCTCCGCCGCCTCCAGGGCGCGGACGGCGCCCACGGTCATCCCCTCGTACTGGCCGGCGCCGATGCCGACCACCCAGATCGTATTCAAAACGAGATCCTCCATTCTCCGATCGCCGCCGCGACGGTCACGCCGGCGCAGACGGTCTTCGGGATCAGCAGCGTGCCGCCGGCGAGCGCGGCCGCGCGCTCGCACACACAGCCGACGCCGACGGTTTTTTTCACAAATTCCGATTCGGAGAAAGCGCCCGGCACAGCGGCGAGCGCCTCCGCGCTGTAGAACGCGGTCTCGGCGCCGAACGACCGCGCGAACGCGAGCAGCCCCGTCTCCTCCCGCTTGACGTCGATCGACGCCACGCGCCATACGGCGCGGGGATCGATGCGGTGCGCGGAGAGCACGGTGAGCGCCGCCTCGCGGATCGCCGCCTCCGGCGCGCCGCGCCGGCAGCCGATCCCCAGCGTGACGACGCGCGGGATCAGCCGCAGCGTCGCCGCAAACGGCTGCCCGGTATGGATGCCGATGAAAATGCCGAGCGCGCCTTCCTCCCCCGCCGTCAGCCCGGCGGGCAGCGCCGCCGGCAGCGGCGCCTCCGCGCAGACGGGCACCTCGCCCGTCAGGATCGCGGCGGATACGGCCTTCGCCGTCTCGAGTGAGGAGATCGCGCAGTGATGCGCCGCCGCCCAGGCGTCCGGCGAGAAGCGGCCGCGGCCGTCCGTGGCGGTCGTGATCACCGGCGCCGCGCCGAGCGCGTCCGCCAGACGCACGGCGAGCGCGTTGGCGCCGCCGATGTGCCCGGAGAGGATCGGGATCACGAAGCGTCCCTGATCGTCCAGCACAAGCACGGCCGGATCGTCGGCCTTGCTTTTCAGGTGCGGTGCGATCTCGCGCACTGCGATGCCGCAGGCGCCGATGAAAATCAGCGCCTCGTGCGCGCCGAAGAGCGCGCCCATGTCCGCCCGGATGCTCGCGTGGGCGGAAAAGCCGTAGCGCGCGGCGTATTTTTCCGTCGAATGGATCGCCGACGGCGGCAGACCCAGCGCGTCGGCCGCGCGCCGCGCGAGGGCGGCGCCGTCGTCGGAGAAGCAGAAGAGGGCGGCGTTCATTTCGCCGCCTCGCGGAACTCCGTGTCCCAGGCCGGATCGTAGAGGTGCGAGCGGGAGAAATCGCTTGTCAGAAAGCCGCCGACCGTGATGAGCGCGGTCTTGGTGATGCCGTTCTGCGCCGCGGTCTGCGCGAGCGTGGCGACGGTGCAGCGGCAGATCTTCTCCTCCGGCCAGGAGGCCTTGTAGACGATGGCCGCCGGCGCGTCGGGCGAGACGCCGCCCGCAACGAGCTCTTCCGTCACCTTCGGCAAAAGGCCGGTGCTGAGAAAGAGCACCATCGTCGCGCCGTGCGCGGCGAGCGCGCGCAGGCTCTCCGCCTCGGGCACGGCGGTCTTGCCGGCGGCGCGCGTGACGATCACCGTCTGCGAGACGTCCGGCAGCGTGTATTCGGTTTTGAGCGCGGCGGCCGCGCCGGAAAGGGCGCTGACGCCGGGCGTGATGTCGTATTCGATGCCGCGCGAGTCGAAGGCGCGCATCTGCTCGCCGATCGCGCCGTAGAGGGAGGGATCGCCCGAGTGAAGGCGGACGGTCGTCTCGCCCCGCGCCTCGGCCGTCTCGATCACGTCGAGGATCTCCTCCAGCGTCATGCGCGCGCTGTCATAGCGCCGGCACGACGGCTTCGTATTTTCGAGCAGCGCCGGATTGACGAGCGAGCCGGCGTAGACGACGACGTCCGCTTCCTCCAGCAGCCGCTTGCCCCGCAGGGTGATGAGATCCGCCGCCCCGCAGCCGGCGCCGACAATGTGTACCATATTTATCCTTCCTTTCGTATCTCGGAAAGCAGCGCGTCGGCGTCGCCGGCCGCGCCGAGCGTGCCGTGCACCCTGGAGAAGGTGAGGACGCCGCGGCGCAGCGCGCCGAGCGGCCGCGCGTCCAGCTGCGCGCCGATGCGCGCCATGATGCTGTCCGTCACCGCCTGCCGCAGGCCGGCCTCGTCGAGGACGGCGAGCATGTCGTCCGTCATCACGCTGTCGAGCAGACGGCGCACGACGGCGGCCGGCGCGCCGCAGGCGCCGGCGTGCGCGGCGAAGATCTCCGCGCGGCAGTCGCCGTAGCGTGAGTGGGTATTGAAGATCCCGCCCGCCAGCTTGACGATCTTGCCGATGTGGCCGACGAGGAGCGCGCCGCTGAAGCCGGCCTCTGCGGCGAGCGCAAAGGCGTCGCCGATGAAATTCGAGGTGGTGACGGCGGCGTCCGGATCGAGGCCGAGCATGTCCTTCACGTAATCCGCGCCGAAGTTGCCGGGCGTGAAGAGGACAAAGCGCCGTCCCTCCGCCGCCCGCACGGACAGCTCTGTGCGGATCGTCTCCACGACCGCCTCGTCGCTCATCGGCTCGACGATTCCGGTCGTGCCGAGAATCGAGAGGCCGCCGACGATGCCGAGGCGCGGGTTGAAGGTCTTTTTTGCGATCTCCGCGCCGCCCGGCGCCGAGATCGTCACGCGCAGTCCGCCGTCGTAGCCGGCGTCCTCGCAGACCTGCCGCAGCGCCTCGGCGATCATGCGGCGCGGGGTGGAGTTGACGGCGGCCGCGCCCACGGGCTGATCGAGGCCCGGCCGCGTGACGCGGCCGACGCCCTCGCCGCCGTCGATCGAGATCTCGTGCCGGTTTTCCGTCCGCTCGACGCGCGCGTAAATCAAAAGACCGTTCGTGACGTCGGGATCGTCGCCGCTGTCCTTTTGGACGGCGCAGGAGACGAAATCCTCCGCGCGCACGACGTCGTGAAGCGGCAGCGTCAGGCCGATGCCGCGCGGCGTCATGAGATAAACGGAGGCCGGCGCCGCCGGCGTGAGCAGCATCAGGGCGGCCGCCTTGGCCGCCGCCGCCGCACAGGAGCCGGTCGTGTAGCCGCGGCGCAGATTCCGGCCGTCCTTCCGGATGAAGCTGTCCATCAGCGCGTGATCTGATACATCAGGGCGTTGACGATCGCGGCCGCCACGTTCGAGCCGCCCTTACGGCCGCGCGCGACGATGTACGGCACGCCGGAGGAGAGGATCGCCTCCTTGGCCTCGAGGATGTTGACGAAGCCGACCGGCACGCCGATCACCAACTCCGGCGTCACCCGGCCCTCGTCGATCAGCGCGCGCAGGGCGAGCAGCGCAGTCGGCGCGTTGCCGACGGCGAAGAGCAGCGGACGGCCGAGCCGCGCGGCCTTCTCCATCGAGGCGACGGCGCGCGTGATGCCGCGCGCTCTGGCTTCTTCGGCGACGTCGGGATCGCTCATGAAGCAGAAGATCTCGCACCCGAGCCGCGCGGCGGCGGCCTTATTGATGCCGGCGCGCGCCATCTGCGTATCGGTGACGATGGCGCAGCCGCGGCGCAGCGCGTCAAGGCCCCGCGCGGCCGCGCCTTCGGAGAAGGCGAGGTTCTTCGCGTAGTCAAAATCGGCGGTGGCGTGGATCACGCGCTTGACGACGGCCTTGTTTTCCTCCGGGATCTCCACCGTTAACTCGTTCTCGATGATTTCCATGCTGCGCGCTTCGATCGCGCCCGGGTCAGTGATGATCATGTTTTTTCTCCTTATATTTCAGGCAGGCGGAATAAAAGGCGTCTGCCGCCTTGCTGTCCGCCGGCAGAAAGAGATGCGGATAGCCGGCGTAGAGGGTGTCGGTATGGATCGCGCACGTCCAGCGGCGGCCGCTCGGCTTTTCGGCCGTGAAGTCGTCGCCGCAGACGGTGCTGTCATAGTAGTGAAATTCGTGTGCGCGCAGAACAGTACCGTTCTCGCCGAGAAGGCCCGCACGCTGCGCGGTCAGCGTGAGATAGCCGAAGCGCACAAGGCGCCCGGCGTCCGCGCTCTCGTGCGGCAGCGCGCCGCACATCGCGCGGCCGCAGAGCGAGCGGCCGAGATACTGGAAGCCGCCGCACTCGGCGATCGTCGGCAGGCCGCGCGTCACGGCGCGCCGCACGCTTTCGCGGGCGGATGCGTTTTTCTCCAGCGTCTCCGCATACAGCTCCGGATAGCCGCCGCCGAGCAGCAGCCCGTCGGCCTCCTCCGGGAGGGGCTCGTCCGCCAGCGGCGAGAAAAAGCGGATCGACGCGCCCATGCGCTCGAGCAGCGCGAGCGTGTCGTCGTAATAGAAGCAGAAGGCGGCGTCGCGCGCCGCGGCGATCGTGACCGGCGCGCGGCGCACGACCGCCGGCGCGTCATAGGCAAGCGGCGGTGCGGAGCGCGCGAGCGCAAGCAGCGCGTCCACGTCGATCGTATCGGCGCAGAGATCGGCGGTTTTCTCCAGCTTTTCCCGGAGATCCGCGATCTCCGCCGCCGTGATCAGGCCGAGATGCCGCGAGGCGAGCACGCAGTCTTCCGGCAGCTTCGGAATATAGCCGAGCGGGCGTACCGCGCCGCCGAAGCGCGCCTCGAGCAGCTTCTTCAGCATGGCGTAGGTCATGGGCGAGGCGCCGCGGAAGAGGACGCCGCCGATGCGGCTGTCCGGCCGGAAGCGCAGAAAGCCCTCAAGTACCGCCAGAAGCGAGACGGCCGCGCCGCGCGCGTCCACGACGAGAACCACCGGCGTCTGTGTCGCCGCGGCGACGGAATACGTGCTGTATTCCGTGCCGTCCCTGCCCGTGCCGTCGTAGTAGCCCATCACGCCCTCGATCACCGTCGCCTCTCCGGCGTGTGCGGCGAGGAGCGCACGCAGCAGGTTTTCTTCGCAGAAGAACGGATCGAGATTGGCCGAGGGGACACCGAGGACGGATCGGTGAAACATCGGATCGATATAGTCCGGGCCGCACTTGGCCGCCGTCACGCCGACGCCGCGCCGACGCAGCAGCGTCAGGATCGCGCAGACCGCGGTCGTCTTGCCGCAGCCGCTCGCCGTCCCGGCGATCAGCACGCGCGGGCAGTCACTTCTCATACGCCCGCCTCCGTCGTCCGCTTCGCGCCGGCGCAGCGAAGGAGCTCGCCGTTGACGCGGTTGAACTCGCCGACGGGGCAGCCGCAGTCGATCACGCGCCCCACGCGGCCGATGATCGCCTTGGCGCGCGCGACGGCCTCCTCGCCGGCCGGCGCGAAGGCCGGGACCGACACGACCTCCGCCGCCAGCGCCGAGGCGACGGGAAACTCGACATCGTTTTCCCAGAGGATCCCTGCCGCGAAGGGAACGGCCGCCTTTTGCAGCGCGCGGCAGAAGGGAATGCCGTACCCGGCGCCGCCGATGACGAAAACCTCCGCCTCGCCCGCCGGCCGCGAGAGCTCCACGCAGCCGAGCGCGGCGTTGTAGGCGCCGTGCTCGATGTCGTAGAGCGCGCGGATCCGCTCGTCGGTGAAGATCTCGTCCGGCGTCCCGTAGGCCGCGATGCGGTCGCCCTTGACGCAGACGATCTTGTCGGAGATCTTCGAGGCCAGATCGATCTCGTGCAGGCTCATCACGACGGTGATGCGCTGCTTTTTCGCCATGTCGCGCAATATCTCAAGCAGCTCGATCTTGTGCTTGATGTCGAGGAAGGAGGTCGGCTCGTCGAGCACGATGATCTCCGGCTCCTGCGCGATGGCGCGCGCCAGAAGGATCCGCTGCCGCTGGCCGTCGCTGATTTCGCTGAAATCGCGGTCATAGAGCTCCTCGGCGTGCACGCGGCGCAAAGCGCCGCGCACGATCTCGCGGTCGCGCTCGGTCAGACGGCCGAAGGAATTCGTGTAGGGATATCGTCCCGAGGCGACGAGCTCCCCGCAGCTCATCAGCTCCGGCCGCACGCGCTCGGTCAGAACGACCGCCATACGCGTCGCCAGCTCGCGGCCGCTCAGCGCATGCAGATCCCGCCCGTCAAGGACGACTGTGCCGGCGATCTTCGCCAGGTGGCGGGAGATGGTTTTGAGGATCGTCGATTTGCCCGATCCGTTGGGACCGATCAGCGTCAGGATCTCGCCGCGGCGCAGCCCGAGCGTGATCTCGGAGATCAGCGCGCGGCCGTTGTAGCCGACGCACAGCGCGTCGGTCGAAAAATACCACTCACTCTTCACGTTTGATCCTCCGGGAGATCATCAGCCAGATCACGATCGGCGCGCCGACAGCGCTCGTTACGGTGCCGATGGAAAGCTCGGTCGGCGAGAACATCGTGCGGGCGATCAGGTCGCAGAACATGCAGAACACGGCGCCGCAGAGAAAGCTCGCCGGGATCATCAGAATCGGCTTCTGAGTTCTGAGCAGGATGCGGCAGATGTGGGGCACGGCGATGCCGACGAAGGAGATCGGGCCGGCGAAGGCCGTGACGCAGGCGGAGAGGATGCTCGAGGCGGCGATCAGCAGAACGCGGAAGAGGCGGATGTTGACGCCGAGGCTCTGGGCGTAGCCCTCGCCGAGCGCGTAGGCGGAGATCGGCTTCGAGAGGAAGAAGACGGCGGCGAGCGTCGGCAGGACGATCAGCGTCGCGGCCTTCAGATTCGTCCAGCCGGCGCCGCTGAAGCTGCCCATCGACCAGTGCGTCAGATTGACGATGTCCGCCTCCTTGGCGAAGTTGATGAGGAAATCGGTCACGGCGGAGCAGATGTAGCTGATCATGATGCCGATCACGAGCAGCATCGACATGTTGCGGATCTTGCCGGAGAAGGCCAGCACCAGCAGCATCGACAGCATGGAGCCGAGGAAGGCGGCGATCACCGTCACGGAGAGGGGCATGGTCGGGAAAACGCCGGCCAGGGCGATCGTCACGATGGCGAGGAACATCTTGGCGCCGGAGGAGATGCCGAGCACGAAGGGCCCGGCGATCGGGTTGCGGAAGAAGGTCTGGAGCAGGAAGCCGGAAAGCGAGAGGGCGCCGCCCAGGACCGCCGCCGTGAGCAGCCGCGGCAGGCGGATCTTCCAGAGGATGTTGTTGGCAGGCAGATCGGATTTGTCCGCGGTGAAAATGATCCGCACGATCTCGCCAAAGGAAATCTTCACGGTGCCGGTGCGGATGTTCCATACGACGGCTGCGCAGAAGAGGATCGCCAATGCCAAGAATACCATGCTGCAGCGCATGGTATTCATTGTTGATTTCTTCATTTATTATATATTATTTCAGACGGAAGAGGTAGGTCAGCGTGTCGGTCTTCTCGTCCGCCTCAAGCATGAGGTGGATGTCGTTGATCATGGAGCCGATCGTATCCTGGATCTGGAAGAAGTTCGGCGTGGTGCACCAGACGTTGCCGTCCTTGACGGCCTTGAGATCGGCGAGAATCGGGCCGCGCTCAATGAGGGCCTTGAGCGTATCGGGCTTGCCGCCCATCGACCAGATGTAGATGAGGTAATCGGCATCCTTCGCGCCGTTGTAGAAGGCCTCGAGCTCCATGTTGGCGGTGCCGGTCTTGCCGACGCCGACATCCGGCAGCGCGTACTTGCCGCCGGCCAGCTCGGCCATCTTCGCCATGTAGTCGTCCGCGTTGCGGGCGTAGAGCGCGCCCTTCGAGGTGATGTAGCAGATGGCGATGGTCTTGCCGCTGTTCTGCGTCTTGGCGATCTCGTTCACGAAGGCGGCCTGGGCGTCAAAGAGCTCGCTGGCCTTGTCCTCGAGGTTGAAAATCGCGCCGTACAGCTTGGCCCACTCGACGCGCGCCAGCGGGTGATCCTCGCCGGCGGACTGGTCGAGAATGACGCGGACGCCGAGCTGATCGAGCTGCGCGGCCACGTCCTCGGTCAGCATGGTCGAGAAGATGCCGATCCTGGTGCCGGCGGCAGTGATCTGCTCATAATCCGGCTCCTTGTAGCTGCCGATATAGGAGAGGCTGCCGTTCTGCAGCGCGGCCTTTACCTCGTCGATGTACCAGGAATCGACGTCATAGGTCGTGAGGCGGATCGCGTCGAGGGCGCCGATGGCGTTGATCAGCGAGGTGACCGGCGTCGAGGAGACGAGCAGGTTATTGACAGGCTGCTGCATGACGATCGCGTCGGCGGGGGCGTCGGCGGGCACGGTCATCCCCTCGGGAACGATGAGCATCGTCGTACCGTCGGAGGTTTTGGCGATCTTATAACCGCCCTTATAGTAGTCGACGGAGAAGCACTTGGCGTACTGAAGCTCCATCTTGTGATCGAACTCGAGCTTGCCGTCGTAGGAGACGGCGTTTTCGGTGTCGCTTTTTGCGTCGTTTTCTGCCTCGTTCTTTTTCGCGCAGGCGGCGAAAAGCGCAGCCGTCATCAGGAGCGCAAGCAGCAGAGAGAGGATGCGGCGGAATTTCATGGTGATGAATCTCCTTCTGAAGTTTGTATATCATCGGGCGGGCGGGCCGCCGGACGTCAAACAAAAATGCACATTTTCTGCTGAAAAATGCAAAAAATGTGCAGCTTTTTCGAATCGATGGCACAACAAACAAGCATACCGCAGACGCGCCATGACCGAAACTCAGCTGCACTCCTCTTGATCCCAGGAATGGTTGCCAAACGAAGCCGGACCGGTATTCTGACTTGGGAGGCGCCGGGCGCATCCGTTACAGTAATGGAAGTTGTGCCGGATTCGAACCGGCTTCCCCGTTTGCTCTACTCGGTGTACAACCTTTCAAATCACGGCTTCTGACAGATATTCAATTCGGGGGTATTATAGCATAGTCGGCGGGCTTTGTCAATACGCGCGCACGAAAAATGGGGAGCGACCGAGAGAGAATGAACGAGAGGACCCTTTTGAAAAAAGGGTCCTCTCGCGCTCTCCCCGAAAACCTTTAAGGCAAAACGCGGGACGAGTCGAGTGCGGATCGCTTGTCCTGTGTTTTATGGGGGCCCTGTCCCAGGCCCCCGGCCGCTCCCCTCCCCCTCGGCGGGCCCGCCCCACGCGCCCTGCCTTCCGCCTAAGCAGATACCGTGTGATGTCTCATAGTCCCGCTGAAGCCGGGAGCGCGCCTGGCAGCCGCCACTGGCGGCCCAAAACAAAAAAACACAGGCCGGGCAGCTTCCGCCGCACCTCGTCCTGTGCCCTGTTTCAAGGTTTTCGCGGGGGTCTGGGGGCGCCTTTTTTCAAAAGGCGCCCCCAGCGCGTCTCTCGCATCCCCCGCGTCCCCCGCGCGCCCAAGAGGTTCCTTCGGCCCTTACCCAAGCAGCTCGCGCACGGCGGGGAGCACCTCGCGCAAGGCCGGCGTCTCGTGTCCGGCGCGGATAAAGACCGGGATCTCGCCGAGCGGCACGTCCACGCCGCGCAGCCACTGGCCTCCGTCGTACTGCGCACCGTCGGCGAGCGAGATCCACGTGCCTGCCGGCAGGTAAACGTCGCGCTTCACGGCCGAGGTCAGCACCGGCGCGACGAGCAGCGCCTCGCCGAAGAGATATTCGTCGTCCATGTTCCACACCGTCTCGTCCGTCCAGTATTCGAGCGCCAGATGCCGCATCAGCGGCACGCCGGTCGCGCAGGAAACGCGCCCCTGCTCCTCGATGTACGGCCGCAGCGCCTCGTGCACGTGGGAGTACGTCCAGTACAGCGCCTTCGTCTCCGCGTCGAAATCGTACGGCCGCGACACGGTGCCGTGCGTCTGAATGTTCGCGCTGAAGGCCGTGAATTCTACCCCGCGCACGAATACCTGCGCCTCCGGATCGCCGTTCGCCGCCGGGCGGTAGCCCGCCATGTCGTAGCTGAGGAACGGCACGCCGGACATGCCCGAGGAAAGCACCGCCCGCAGCTGCGCCGCCAGATAGCGGAACTCGCGCTTCTGATCGCCCGCCCAGATGAACGGGTAGCGCTGCGCGCCGATGCCGCCGCCGCGGGAGAAGCACATGCCGCCGTCCTCCTTCTCGTTGAAGAGCCTGTACATCAGGCAGTTATAGAACGTCGGATACCAGTGGTGCGCGCCGGACGTTTCGCCGTCCTTGAAGATCAGATCGATGAAATCCGGGAACTGCTCGCAGAAGTCGATCTTCGCGCCGTCCACGCCAGTGCGGAAGACGAGCCGATCCCAAAGACTCCCACGCCACCAGTTCCACGCATCCGGGTCCGTGATGTCCACGTACTGCGCCGTCTTGCCGTTCGGATTGTCCACCGGGTTGTAGCTGTCGGCCTCCGGCAGCGTGACCGAGCCGTTGTCGGCGCGCGTCACCTTATAGAGATCCGGCAGCGCCGAGCCGGCCGTCTTGCCGGCCGTCGTGTAGACGAGCACCTTCTTGCCCATCTCGTGCAGCCGCTCCACGACTGTCTTCAGCTCTCCCCAGCGGCTCGTGCTGTAGGCGCCCCATCCCTCGAGGATCACCGCGTCCCAGGGGAAATCGTTTTCCTCCATGGCGTCCGCCATCGCATAGATCCCCTCTGCCGTGGAGAAATCCGGCGCGTAACGGCAGACCGTCGTGCCGTACAGCCACGGGGCCGGCTCCGGCGCGAAGCCCGTCAGCAGGCTGTAGTCGTACAGCGCGCCGGAAAGCGTCTCCGTCGCCATCAGGTAGAGATCCGCGCCGGCGCCTGGCAGCGTGATCTGCCACTGCGACGGCTCCGTCGCGCCGAGATCGATCGTCATGCGCTCATAGCGGTTCATGAACATCGCCGTACCGCGGCTCGAGAGGAGCAGCGGGATCGGCAGGTAGCTGTTGCCCTCGATGCCGGCCCAGACGTCGAGCGCCGTCATTTCCACCAGTTTGCCGCGCTGGTTAACGGTGTTGAAGCGCTCGCCCGTGCCCCAGATCGCCTCGTTCTCCTCGAGCGTCCCGCGCACGATCGTCGCCGAATCGTCGGCGGAGAGATACGTCACCTCCGCGGCCGTGCGGCCGTCTGCGGTGTAAACCGCGGCGGCGAACGGCTCCTTTTGGAGCACGAGGCGCGTGCCCTCCGCCTCCAGCGTCCAGGCCGACTCCGTCTCGCTGACCGTCAGCGGCAGCGCGGTCTGATACGGCGTCTCGCCGAGGAATTCCGCAAGCATCTGCCCCGCGCCGCCCGGATCGAGGGCGCCGCCGAAGGCGCTCTGCAGCCGCCACATGGCCTCGCCGGCATAGGTGATCCGGCACGCGAGATCCGCGCCGCCGGCGCGGGCAATGGCAAAGGTAAACTCCGTCTTATCGGCGGAGAGCGCCGCGCCGGCGACGCCGGCGGTGGAAACGACAGCGACAGAGAGCGTCTCCGGCACGGCGGCCGTGCCGTTCTCCAGACGGAGATATTCCTCCCGGAAGAGGGTGAGGGCGCGCAGCGTCGCGGCCTCCGTGCCGCCGACGATGACGATGCGCTCGCCGACGAGCTCGATCACGTAGTCGGCGGCGTCGCCCAGGCGCGCGTAGGCCGCCTCGGATTCGGGGCGGTTCGTGCGGCCGATCAGGATCTCCGGCGCATCCTCCGGCATCGTCTGCCAGGCGGGCATCTCGTCGTTCTCGGAATCGATGCGCACGCCGGTCTCCTCGCGGATCGCGGTCCGCAGCGCCTGCGCCGCCGAGACGACGGCGGAGGAGGAGCCGGTCGGGAAGAGGATCTTATACTCCGAGGCGCCGTCCGCCACGATCGTGTGCCATACGACGGGCGCCTCCGTTTCGGGCGCCTCCGTTTCGGAGGAGGGCGCCGCGGTCGTCCCCGGCGCGGGCGCGCCGGAGCGGCAGGAAAGCGCGCAGAGCAGCACGCAGAGCAGCAAAAGAACAACGCCGAGTTTTCGTTTCATATTTTCCCTCACATTTTTAAATTCTGCCGGATTGCCTTGCATTTCCGGGCGTGATGGTTTATAATAATGTCAGAAACGACTCATCCTGACTTATAAGGAGGCATCCCATGCGGGAGGAAGAAAAGATAGCGGCCGGCACGCTCTTCTGGCCGGGAGATCCGGAGCTGAAAGCCATCAAGCTGCGCGCGCACAACCTGAACACAGAATACAACCGGACCTTTGAGGACGAGACCGAGCGCCGCGCGGAGATTTTGCGGGCACTGATCGGAGAGCTGGGGGAGGGCGGCTTTCTGCAGGGGCCGATCTTCTTCCACTACGGCACGCACACGCGGATCGGCAAGCGCTTCTTCGCCAATTTCAATCTGACGATCCAGGACGACGCGGCCGTCACGATCGGCGACGACGTAAACTTCGGCCCCAACGTGACGATCGTCACGCCGATCCATCCGATGCTGCCCGACGAGCGGCGCATGATGCGCACCGCCGAGGGCTTGGAGCGCCGCCTCTGCTACGCGAAGCCGGTCACGATCGGCAGCGACTGCTGGTTCGGCGCGAACGTCGTCGTCTGCTCCGGCGTCACCATCGGCGACGGCTGCGTGATCGGCGCGGGCAGCGTGGTCGTCAAGGACATCCCGCCGCATTCCTTCGCCGCCGGCAATCCCTGCCGCGTGATCCGCACGATCACCGAGGCGGACAGCATGCTCCGCAAGCCGGAGGTGCTCGGCGGCTGCAGTCCGCTCTGAGCATATTTATTCTGAGTCTGTTTATTATTATAGCACAGACGCCGACGCTTTGCAAGCGCGGCACAGCGGAAGGAATCTTTTCCGCGACGCTTTACAGAGGCCCGGATTTTTGTTATAATATATAGGAAATCCAATGTTTCCGTCTCCCAAGTCAAATCGCTCCCAAGGAAGGACGTGACAGATATGAACGAGACCCCCGCAGCGGAAAACACAAAGAATGTCCCTGAAGCCCCGCGCAAAAAGGAAAAGAAGAAAAAATCGACCGTGCGCCGCGTGCGCACCGTCGCGCCGATGACGCTGCTTGTGCCGTTCATCATGGTCAACCGCATCGGCAGCCAGAACATGATCACCGACCGCCTGCCGATCTCGCGTCTTGAAGCCTATCTGAAGCAGAAGCAGGCCGAGGGCATGTCGAACATCAGCATGATGTACCTGCTGATCGCGGCCTACATCCGCACCGCCGCCGAGCGTCCGGCGCTGAACCGCTTCATCCGCGGCCAGCGGATCTGGACCCGCGACGAGGTGGAGGTGTCGCTCGTCATCAAAAAGGAAATGTCGCTCGAGTCGCCGGATGCGGCGGTGAAGATCGAGCTGCCGCGCAGCGCGACGATGCGCGACGTCTACGACGCGCTCAACGGCGTCATCACCGGCTACCGCGAGAATCCCGGCAACGATCTCGACGACACGATGGGCGTGCTCTCGCACATCCCGGCGCTGCTGCTCAAGAACGTGATCTGGTTCCTCAAGACGCTCGACTACTTCCGCCTGCTGCCGAAGTTTCTGCAGAAGGTATCGCCGTTCCACTGCTCGCTGTTCATCACCTCGATGGGCTCGCTCGGCATCCCGCCGATCTACCATCATCTGTATGATTTCGGCACCTGCCCGGTCTTCTGCGCCTTCGGCACCAAGCAGCGCGTCAACGAGCTGAATCCGGACGGCACCGTGCACCGCAAGACGTATATGGACGTCACTTTCGTCACCGACGAGCGGATCTGCGACGGCTACTACTTCGCGTCCAGCTGGAAGTATATGAAGAACATCCTGCGCGACCCGTGGCAGCTGGACAATCCGCCCGAGCGCGTTGTGGATGATATTCCCTGAAAAAACAATCACAGGAGGATTGAAGAATATGGAAGTAATGACTCTCACCGCCGCCAATTTCGCCGCCGAGGTCGAGGCATCGGACAAGCCGGTGCTGGTCGATTTCTGGGCCAGCTGGTGCGGCCCCTGCCGCCGTATGTCCCCGATCGTGGACGGCATTGCCGCCGATCATCCGGAAATCAAGGTCGGCAAGGTCAACGTCGACGAGGAGGGCGAGCTCGCCCAGCGCTTCGGCATCATGAGCATCCCGTCGCTGCTTGCGTTCCGCGGCGGCAAGCTCGTCGGCCAGACCGTCGGCGTGCAGCCGGCGGAAGCGATCCTCGCGCTGCTGAAATAACGCGGAGGGACGCGATGGGGACGCGCTGGGGGCGCCTTTTGAAAAAAGGCGTCCCCAGACTCCCGCGAAAACCTTCAAACAGGGCACAGGACAAGGTGCGGCGGAAGCTGCCCGGCCTGTGATTTTTTGTTTTGGCGGCAAGTTGGGGGTGCGGGGGTGGGGCATTGCCCCGGTTTTCCGAAGGGAAACGCGCCGCCGCCTTTTGCGGCGCGAGGGAGAAACGCGGCGGCAAATCCGGCCTCAAGGCCGGTTTGCCACAGGAGAGCGCGAGAGGACCCTTTTTTTCAAAAGGGTCCTCTCGTTCGTTTTCTTCCCATCGGCCAGCGGCCGCACGCAAAACAAAAAACACAGGACAAGCGATCCGCACTCGCTTTGTCCGTGTTTTGCCTCAAAGGTTTTCGGGGAGAGCGCGAGAGGGCCCTTTTTTCAAAAGGGTCCTCTCGTTCGTCCTCCGCACAGCACCTTGTCCCGTGTCCTGTTTCAAAGTCTTTGAAGAGGGGTCGAGGGGAGGGACTTTCTCCAGAAAGTCCCTCCCCCGCGCGTCCGCGTCCCCGCGTCCCTGCGCGTCCCCTTACTGCGCCGCGGCGACGATTTTCGCAAACTTCGCCGGGACGAGCGAGGCGCCGCCGATGAGGCCGCCGTCCACGTTCGTTTTGGCGAGCAGTTCGGCGGCGTTGCCGTCGTTCATCGAGCCGCCGTACTGGATCGTCGTCGCCTCGGCGACGGCCGGATCGTACAGCCCCGCGAGAACGCGGCGAATCAGCGCGCAGACCTCCTCGGCCTGCTCCGGCGTTGCGGTCAGGCCGGTGCCGATCGCCCAGACCGGCTCATAGGCGATAATGACATTCTTCATCTGCTCGGCCGTGATGCCGGCCAGATCGAGCTTCGTCTGCATGGAGACGATCTCCTCCGTGATGCCGGACTGCCGCTGCGCGAGCACCTCGCCGAGGCAGAGGATCACCTTCAGCCCCGCGTCGAGCGCAGCCTTCGCGCGGCGGTTCACCGTCTCGTCCGTCTCACCGAAATACTGACGCCGCTCGCTGTGACCGACGATCACGTACTCCACGCCGCACTCCAGCAGCATGTCCGCCGCAATCTCGCCCGTGAAGGCGCCCTTCTTCTCAAAATGCACGTTCTGCGCGCCGATCTTCACGTTCGTGCCGTGCGCGGCCTCCACCGCCGCCGCAATGTCCACGAACGGCACGCACAATACGACCTCGCAGCCGGCCTGGCCCGCGACCAGCGCCGCCGTCTCGGCGACCGCCGCGCGCGCCGCGCTCGGCGTCATGTTCATCTTCCAGTTGCCGGCAATGATCGTTTTTCTCACCGAAGGCTTCATTTCTATTTCTCCTCGTCGTTTCAGATTCTGGTTTCCGCGAAAAGCCGGAGAGCCGCAGCTCTCCGGCCGTGTTTGCCTGGAATATTACTTGTCCTGAAGGCACGCGATGCCGGGCAGTTCCAGTCCCTCAAGGAACTCAAGCGAGGCGCCGCCGCCGGTGGAAATGTGCGTCATCTTGTCGCCGAAGCCGAGCTTCTCCACAGCCGCCGCGGAGTCGCCGCCGCCGATGATGGAGATCGCGCCGGATTCCGCCACAGCCTTCGCCACGGCGATCGTGCCGGCGGCGAAGTTGTCCCACTCGGAGACGCCCATCGGGCCGTTCCATACGACCGTGCCGGCGCCCTCGATGGACTTCGCGAAGAGCTCCTGCGTCTTCTCGCCGATGTCAAGGCCCATCCAGCCGTCCGGAATGGAGTCGGAATAGATGCGCATGAAGGTGGTGTCCGCCTTATACTCGCGGCCGATCACGTTGTCCACCGGGAGCAGGAAGTTGACGCCCTTCTCCTTCGCCTTGGCCATCAGGTCGCGGGCGAGATCGAGCTTGTCGGCCTCGCAGATGGAGGTGCCGGTCGGGTTGCCCATCGCGCGGAAGAACGTGTAGGCCATGCCGCCGCCGATGATGAGCATGTCCACCTTCTCGATGAGGTTGTTGATGACGCCGATCTTGTCGGAGACCTTCGCGCCGCCGAGGATGGCGACGAACGGGCGCTTCGGATCCTCGAGCGCCTTGCCCATCACGGAGATTTCCTTCTGGATCAGATAGCCGCAGACAGCCGGGAGATAATCGGCCACGCCGGCGGTGGAGGCATGCGCGCGGTGCGCGGTACCGAAGGCGTCGTTGACGAAGATCTCCGCCATGGAGGCGAGCTCCTTCGCGAAGGCGGGATCGTTCTTCTCCTCTTCCTTGTGGAAGCGGACGTTCTCGATCATCATGACTTCACCCGGCTTCAGCGCGGCGGCCTTCGCCTTGGCGTCCGGACCGATCACGTCGGCGGCCATGACGACCGTCTGGCCGAGCAGCTCGCTGAGGCGGGCGGCGACCGGCGCGAGGGAGTACTTCGGGTTGAACTCGCCCTTCGGACGGCCCATGTGGGAGCAGAGGATCACGGCTGCCTTCTGGGCAAGCAGATAGCGGATGGTCGGCAGAGCGCCCTGAATGCGGGTCTCGTCGGTGATCTTCGCACCGTCCATCGGTACGTTGAAGTCGCAGCGGACAAGGACTTTCTTGCCGGCGAGAGCGATATCTTCTACGGTTTTCTTGTTGTAGGTCATTTGCGGTCTCCTGATTCGTGATTATTTTATTGATAAATCGGGTATGAATGTATTCTACCACATTTTCCCGGAATTATCAACTCCTTTTCACAAAGAATTTACAGACGGGGACGAAAAAATTCCCGGAGAGAAATCGGCCGAATTTCGCAAAAGGGCTTGACAACGGCGGCCGCGCATGCTATAATATCCTACGTCGCCGGGAAGATGCGCTGGTGTAGCTCAGCTGGCAGAGCAGCTGATTTGTAATCAGCAGGTCGGGGGTTCGAATCCGTCCACCAGCTCCACCGCCAGATTCCGGGGATGAATTGAATAGGGGAGAGTTCCCGAGCGGCCAAAGGGGGCAGACTGTAAATCTGTTGTCAGTGACTTCGGTGGTCCGAATCCACCCTCTCCCACCAAGGTGTACGAACGATTTAGATCGGCACCGGAAAACCAGCGATTTTCGCTGGTTTTCTTCGTTTTTCGACGTTTTTCTCGATTTTTCAAAAATCGTTTCTCGCGTACATTTCATAGATCGGATTGGCCATTTTCAGAGGGTGGGGTGGATTCGGACCACCAAAATACAGTTTTGAGGCGGTTTTCAAGACCAAAATCGGTCTGAAAACCGCCTTTTTGATCCCCAAGCAATTGTAAACTTATTATGAACGAGGCATTCAACTCAATAAATGACGTACACTCGACATTCAAATCCCCGTTTTCCCCTTCGCAGCCGACTGAATGAAAAACTCAGTCGGCTTTTTTATTTCAAAAGAAAGAAAGGAGCATACCATGCAAACTCAACTCAAACCATGGACCGGCAGTGAGCACCTCTACTTCTACCCGCAGTCCGCACAGATCGTCGGACAGACCGGGCAGATCGGTCGGCTTCGCATCGACTTCGGGAGGCATGGCAACGAATTCTATTCCACCTGGGAAGACAGCCGCCTGTCACTGAAGTCCGACAAGTTCCGGCAACAGTTCGATGACATCATCAACGATCTACGATTCGGTGACGGCGGCAGACCGCTCGCCGGGCGGAAGGAACTGACGGAATTTCTCCGGGACAAGCAGGCAGCCATCCTTCCGGAGGACGGGGAATGGCACGGTTTCCGGATCGATTCGGACGAGTACACCGCTCTTCTCCGCTGCAAACCTTCCCCCGGCGATTACGAAGCCTATGTCTGGTGCTACAAGAAGGACTGGCTGGATGAGCATATGGCGAACGCGGAAAACGGAATCCGCTTCATCGACAGTCACTATCAGGACAAGTTCCGCATCCGCGACGGGGACAGGATTCGGATCACATTCCCGGACGGAGAGACACTGGAAAAGCACTGCCGCTATGTGGATGATGCACATTTCGAGATGGATCGCGGCGTCGGTCCGTTCTCCCTATTCCATATCTGCCAGTTTGCCGAACAGATGGAAAAAAGCGGCGCGACGGTTGTTCCTATAGACGAGCCGCTTGCGGTACTCCATGAGCGGTACTACTGTCCGCTGTCTCTCTCTGTCTACGATCGGAACGAATACGGAGATCTTGAAGACGAGGCGTATGGTCTCAGCGGAACAGGGGCCGTTCAGTATGAAGATCAGATCCGTGAACTGCTGAAGAAGGAACACTCCTACAAAGGATGCGACCCCGAGACGATGGCATCCTATCAAGACGATCATAAGATTCTCGCTGTCGAGTGGGATGTGGAAGAGATCCGCGGTACGCTGTACGGATGTATCCATGTGGATCTGGCCGCGCCGCTGACGGTTTCGGAGCAGGCAGAACTGAAGGAATGGCTGACTGGGCAGAATTCAGACGGTTTCGGTGAAGGGCTGGAACAGCGGGAGATCGAGCTCGACGACGGAGAGGCATATGTCCACTTCTGGAATCCTGACAAGTACTTCATCAAAAACGGAACCGAGTTCAGGCAGTATCTGAATCACGATAATCAGAGTATGGGAGGGCAGACGTTATGAGCATGTGGGAACGGACCAGACAAATGACCGAGGAAAGCAGACGCAGGTATCCGAAAGGAACGCGAATCGAACTGATCCGGATGGGGGAAGATCCGCGGCCTGTGCCGCCGGGAACACGAGGCACTGTCGTATATGTGGATGATATGGGACAGGTCGGGATGCGGTGGGATAATGGGCAGACACTAAGCCTTATTCCAGGCGAAGACAGCTTCCGCGTCCTTACACAGGAAGAAGTCAAAAGCGAAAAAGCATCTCAAGGTCACGACGGACAAATGCTCAGATAATGTGAGATGACATCAATCGCCGCCTGACTTTCTCCTTTTTGCCGCTTCGTAAGCCCGGAGCACTTCTTCCAGCTGCTTTTTTGTGGGACGGAGGTGCTCATATTCTTTACAAGCCGCTTCGTATCTCTGCAGTTCCATCTGAAATGCTTGGATAAAAGCGCGGCTCAGAACAGCGTCAAATTCATCTTCCTGTATTCTGTTTTTCATCAAATAAGCCTCCTTTTGGGTTCTACCATATAAACTGAAAAAGAAGGCATTTTACTACAGGATAAGGAAAATTTTTTTGGGGGTACACAATACGGATGAGAGCAAAAAGAGCTCGCCGGTTGAAGAACCGACGTTATAAGATTGGAGGTACACAATGCCCAACTATGTCCAGAACAAAATCATGTTTGATTGTCCCGATGAGAAAGCAAAAGAAATCCTGACCGCCGTCATGTACGATCCAGACCCGGCGAATAAGGATACTACAGGATATGGCACGATCGATTTCAACAAGCTGATCCCCATGCCGCCGAGTCTCATGATCGAATGCGGCAGTTCGACAGAGCGCGGTATCGAGATGTACCTGTCGGCGATCAATCCGAAGAGTTCCGACATGGGGCTTCCGAAGCTGTCGGCAAACGCATTCCGGCAGCTCGTTTTGAAGCTGAATCAGGAGAGGCTGTTTTCGGAGTACAGATCATGGCTTTCGGATTCTGAAATCGCCGAATACACAAAGAGAGATACCATGGACAACCTGCTCCAGTCCGGCAAAATCGCCGTGGACAATCTGCTGAAATACGGCGCGACGACATGGTATGACTGGTCGGTTCAGAATTGGGGGACGAAGTGGAATTCTTGTGATCCTCAGAAAGCAAACGATTCCACGCTCGTCTTCACTACCGCCTGGTCGGCTCCGCACCCAATCCTCGAAGCGCTGACTGCCAGGTTTCCCGGTGTTTACTTCACGCACGTGTGGGCGGACGAGGATATCGGCGAGAACTGCGGCCAGCGGGAGTATTTGAACGGCGAATGTGTCGGGGAGATCTTCCCCGATTCTTCCAAAGAAGCCATCGAATTTGCCGTCTCCGTATGGGGACGCGAGCCGGAGGATTACGGATACTCACTGAATTCTGACGGAACAGATTATATTTACCTGTACGGAGAGCAGTATGATCTGATCGAACTGTTCGGAAAGCCCGCGCTGTTTTCCAATGGGAGAGTAACCGAATCCGACATCCCGCAGGGCATGTACGTCTGTTACGTTCGTACTGACGACAGCCTATCCAATGAATTCTGTACGCTCGAGCCGAATGTATCTGTCAACCTGTACGGCAGCATCATTACAAAGGAACCGATAGATTTTGGAGAGAATGGTTATATCGAGTTTACAGAAGATACCGAGCCGAACTTTACCGGGAGATCGCTCTCTCTGGGAGACTTCATGGACGAGCAGTTCGGGCTGGAACAGGCACATGATCAGAGCGGCGGCATGGCGATGATCTGATCAAGACAACAGAATAACTCAATTAAAGGTCGTTTTGCGTATTGCAGAAATACACGAAGCGGCCTTTTTTCTGTTCATACGCAAAGCGCTTGCAATGAAAAGCGAGGTGCGTATGTGAACAGTTTTATGTCATGGGTCGGCGGGAAGAAAGCGCTGCGGGATGAGATTGTGGTGCGGTTCCCCATCAACTATTCGAGATGCACATTGCAGAAGCAATTGTTCGCTCTCTTCTCGTCGCAGTTGTCGCGATCCCTGTGTATTTCCTTATCCCGTGGCTATCCGTTGTGATCCTGGCGCTGACAGTGCTCCTTTATTTGCGGTCTTCGCGCGGCATAGCGGAAGCCATCAGGAAAAAACGGTATCGTATTGAAAATGAGCTGCCGCAGTTCGTCGGGCATATAGCGAAAACGTTGAAACACAGCCGCGATGTGCTTGCCGTGATCGACTCATACAGAGAGCGTGCCGGAGCAGACCTGAAAGATGAACTGGATATCACAGCGGCGGATATGCGATCCGGCAACGAAGAGGCTGCATTGACAAGGCTGGAATCCCGCGTCGGTTCGCCTTTGCTGTCAGACGTCTCCAGATCCCTCATCGGAGTACTGCACGGGGACAACGCGGAAATCGTGTGGGCCAACCTGTCTGCGAAGTTTTCGGAAATTCAGCGGGAACGTCTGAAAGCGGAAGCGGCAAAAATCCCGGGCAGGGTTCGTCGGCTGTCCATGTGTCTGCTGTTCTGCTTTATGCTGATGTACGCGGTCGTGATCGGCATGCAGATCTACGTCAGTATAGGAGGGCTGTTCAGTCTATGAGAATCCTCACATCCAAAAAGGGCGAAGGCACCTACGTCAGCACCGTGATCTTTGTCCTTGTCGCCGTGCTGTTTATCGCCTTCACGATCCGTCTGTTCTCCATCATCAGTGCCAAGCAGCAGATGGACGCCTGTGCCGACCAGATGGTACGGCAGATCCAGCTGGCCGGAGAGGTAGACGACCGGACGGACGCACTGTTCGCCTCGTACTGCGGCAGAATCGCGGCTGTTCACGATCTTCAGTACGAGATAGATACCGTCTATAAGACAGGGCGGAAGATCCAGCTCGGAACGCCGTTTACCGTGACCGTTACCGCAGAAGCATATATGGGCGATTTCGGCGGCTTCGGACTGTTTCCGCTGACGCTTGTTTCCCAGTGCGGCGGAGTTTCGGAGGAATACTGGAAATGATCCGTACACTCAGAAACCGCCGTGGGATCGGTACCATTCCGACAGCCGTGCTCATTCTGGCGTTTGCCATTGTGATCTCCGCTTTTCTGTATATCGCCTATGTGCAGGTCCAGACGACGGTCATCCGGAACGCGATGAACAAGGCGCTCTCCAATCTGGCCGTCACGATCTCTGACGACACCTATGCGGCGCTGCGGGAATCCAACTTTGAAGCATATCTCAAAAAGCTTACTAGCCACACGTCCTATTCGGATTATCTGGAGACGGCGTACCAGGAGGACGTTCTCCGGAACGTACCGCTTACCACAGAACAGTATGCCATTGACGATATCCGGCTGGAGTTCGATACGAGCGGGAAGAAGCTGATCTATATCTGCACCTGCGACGTGCGCTTTTTCATTCGCCTCTTCGGGAGAGAGCAGACAGCGACCGTTCAGTCGGTGCAGGTTTCCGGCAGCCATACCGCGAAGTACGGACGGTGATCATTTCGACGGATCTGTAAGAGAGGAAAAAAGAACCGGGGACGACTCTCATCAAGACGCCCCCGATTATCTTATCTCATTGGATTTTCAAGCAGATCTTCGACATTACAGCCAATGACACGGGCTAACTTGTAAACGGTATGCGCCTGGGCTTTATCAATGTCATTCACACGCTGCTCATACATTTGTATATTCCGCAGTTTTATGCCGGATTCCCTTGCGAGTTCCGATTGAGAGAGTCCGCGGCTTTTGCGGAGTATCTTTAATCTCGATCCTGGAAGCGGAGCAGAACACCTCAGTTCCATCGTTTCAATGAACTTGCTTATATCCATTTCGTGATATACGGGATACATGAGTATGATTTCCGACAGTTTGACGTGATCGAAGATATCCTTAAACCGTTTTCCGCTGAACCATTGGAATGCAGCAAGCGACCAGCCCGCCCAGTATTCGGGGGACAACCCGTCGCCGTATTTCAATTCCGGCATCGCTCTGTTCTTATACGTTTTGGCGACAATGGCTTTCGCCAGCTCAACTCCTGACATTCCGGCGAGTACACCGGGATTTCCACGCTCAAATTGTTCTGCATACCCAGAAGAAAGAAACAAAGATGCTGTCCAATCGGCTTTAAATCCGCAGTCGTTTATAAGGTAGTCGAAACATTGAGCCAAGGTATCTTTCGCGTCATTCAAGTAAGATTCGCTGTATGCGTGGGTCATCGTTCTTCATCTCCTCTCTGAGAATATCCAACACAAATATGTCGTCTCTGTACGATTTTGATTTCGCAATCTCTTCTTTGTAGGTCTTGCGGGCCCTCGAGTCACGTGCAACAAATTTTGGGTAGTAAATGCTTTTATTGACCGGAACTGCATCTACAAATCGGATTCGAGCAAATGCTTTCGATGATACAAGAACGGTTTGTAATCCGAGTTTTCCGAGCTGCAGAGCTTTGTTCAGACTGCGCAGCGGAAGTGTATTCTCAACGAACGATTCCGCATAGCGGAAATAGGAGTCATCCGCCCGATATCCTGTAATAAGGTCGTATCCGGTAGTATCGACGGCAAAGTGTTCGATGATGTATTCTCTGGCGTCCAAAGCGATAGGCGAATTTAAGGAAAAAGAACGATGCTTCAGCAAAATGGCAATCCAATTCAGTACGGTATGCGAGCCATCTGACAGGTGTAGAGTTTTTAATCCCTCATCGAAAACAGTATAGCGGTTCATGAAACCATCTGTCCCGTTTTTGCAGGCCCACTCTTTTGCCATCTCTTCGTCTTTCGTACAGTAGAAGCCTTTACCATAGTCATTGTGGACATTTCCAAACGAAGAATCCGGGACTTCGATAATTTGCTCGCTCCCATGAAAAAGAGTGAATGTACTCATAAAACCTCCTGTATCATTCCAATGATATAGTATAATTATATCATTCCAATGATAGTTTGTCAAGATCGTTTGGACAAGAACTGTGAAACGGGGGGGGATTTTTCTGAAACCTCTTGATAGAAACGATTATTTCATTTATAATGATTCTGGCGCAACGGAATATGGAATTTGTCGAAGAACAGATGACATTCAGAAAGGAGTGACCGTGATGGCTGAAGCCAGATTCAAAAGCTCTCTTTCAGAAGAAGAGATTGAAAAGAATTTCAAGGACATTGATCTGTTTCCAGATCTTAAGGCCGCTCTTGAAGAAGCGCTCGCTTATGAGGAAGGAACACCCAAAGCTGGTACCTTTGTTCGAAAGAGGAGCTTACCGGATGTGAACGTTATAGAAACACGGGACAATATAAAGGGATCTTGGGCGGTATTGGAATACAGGGGTTATGTGGGTAGTATTGAATTCTCAAAGGCTGACGAGGTTCTCTTCGGAAAGCTTCAGGGGATTCGCTCTCTGGTCTCGTATGAAGGTAAAACAGTAAAAGAACTGCTGGACGATTTTCGCAAAGCAGTGGACAATTACCTGAAGATATGCTCGGAGAAGGAGACTTCTCCTGAAAAGCCGACCTGCCCTCCTGTTAAATGAACTTGTGAACAACGATCTTATGAATAGCCTGTGATAACTGTCACAGGCTTTTTTGTGTTCTGAATGTGTTCCGTCTGTAACTTCTGATTTTTGTTCGGATTCTCTCTGGAGTTCCGGAAAAAGCAGGAGTATGATTGTGGCGAAAACCACGAAAGGAGATCAACTCATGAAAATCAAACATCGCATCCTTACCCTTGCCCTGGCAGCGCTTCTGCTGTCAGGCGCTGCCATCCCTGCCTTCGCGGCAGAGGCACCGTCTCCGGTCACCGTCACCGTAGACGGCAGGCCAGTCGCCTTCCCGGATCAGCAGCCGGTGATCCGCGACAACCGTACGCTCGTTCCCGTCCGCTTCATCGCTGAGGCGCTCGGTTATGACGTGGACTGGAATCCCACGGACAATACCGCCGTCATCGACGGAGGCCGCGTGATCCTGTACATCGGGACGGATCAGGCGATCCTGAACGGAAATCGCGTCAGGCTGGACACGAAAAGCCTTCTCATCGGCGACCGCACGATGATCCCGATCCGTATCGTCGCCGAAACGCTCGGCTGTACGGTCGACTGGATCGAGGAAACGCGAACCGTGCAGATCAACAGCCGCCTCCCCGACGGTTGGGAGATGAGCGTCTTCGATCGCCTCCGCCAGTCGGGGCTCTTCTGGTACAGCGCGAACCCGCAGTCTGAATACCTGATCCGCAAGACGGACTTCGCCTCGCTGGAGGAAGCGATGGCGGGACGGAAGTGGTGGATCGAACGTCCGCTGGATAAGAGCAGACTGACCAACCCGGACGCGGACTGCTCCATCATTATGAAGTCCTTCCTGCCGGAGGATCTTGCGCAGGTCAGGAGCCTGTTCTACATGGTCTACCCGACGAGATACGACGACGCCTGCGATATCCTCATGCGCACGATCAAGGGCGAGATCTGGCAGACCTTCTACGAGGAGAGCAGCCGTTGGTATCCGCTGTACGCTGCGATGCCCCCGCGCTCCGGTACGTTCGGATCATACTACTATGACAACCGCGAGGTGGAGATGTACTGCAACAGCACCTGCACGGAAGTACGCATCCAGATCAGCGCCGAAGGCCATGTCAATCCGGAGATTCCGCGAGCGCTGACGCAGGAAGAGACTGACTTCTACACGTCACAGGCGAAGCAGAAATACATGCTCAGTCTGTGGGGACTGGAATGATGATACGGCGCACACATGCCCTGTCAAATGAGACAGGGCATATTCTTTTTGAGGAGGTAATCCATGATACGAAACAGTATTAAGACCTTATGTATGGCGTTAGCTGTCGTCATGCTGATGACTGCGCTGCCCATGAATGCACTTGCCGCTTGTATGCACAGTTATATCCGCGCATACACCTGTGAAAATGAGAACATGCACAGCTATGTGTCCCAGTGCCGGAAATGCGGGGATATCCGCATGGGATGGGGGTATTCGGACTGGGAAGACCATGTATTTGACGCAAACGGCGTTTGTTATTACTGCGGATACCAGAAGGAATGCTCCCATCCGTCTGTACACAAGGTAGCCAATTACGAGAATGCGAATATGCACAGCTCCTATTCCGTCTGCGACGTCTGCGGCGCAACAGTGATGGGACCGGGCTATTCCGGCTGGGAGGATCATACCTGGGGCGCGAACGATACGTGCATCTGGTGCGGTTATCGCCGGGAATGCCCGCACAGCAGCGCGACGGCGACGTACTTCCCTTATTCCGCGTCGCAGCATAAGATGTCTCTCACCTGCAATACCTGCGGCGTAACGTACTATACCTGGCCGGAATCCCACAGCTGGGAATACGGGATGTGGACAGCCGTCTCTGATACGCAGCATGAGCGCTCCGTCTCCTGCGTATGCGGCGAGAGCCGGACGGAAACGGCAGATCATTCCTTCAGCGGCGACGTCTGTACGGCATGCGGTTTTGTCCGGCAGACACAGCCCGCGGTTACGGCGAGCGTTACCCTGTACGCCTCCGGACCGAGCGGCGATCTCGGCCCGGCAGGAGGTGAAATCTCTTCGGAAACCGTCCCGGCGTCCTATACGGTATATGCCGAAGCGGAAGGATGCACCGTCACAGGAATCGCTTATGATTACGACGGCTGGATGCAGTATTCCGCCGGTTCCTCGGTAACGATAACTGCATACGACGAGAGCGATTTTGCAACGACCATCTTCACCGCCTATACGGACGTGCCGGGGGTAACGGCTACCTTTGCCGTCAACTTCAAGTTTGTCCGGCATGCCTCCGCCTATATCATGTGGAACACCTCGGAGGACGCCGTGATCCGCTCCATCGTAGGCAACGGCATGGTACAGTATCTGACTTATCCCATGACGATTCCGAACTCCTATGAAGTGCAGGGAAATCTCACGGACGAACAGGAGGCGGAGATCCAGGCGCTCATCGGGGTCAGGGACGGCAAGACCTATACGGTGAATTATACCCGGACGGTATGGGTGTATACGCCGGCTGAGTACTCTCCGACCGGGCAGCGGATTGACCGCGGTTCGTATGACGGGAATGACAGCGCCGCCATTGAGGAATGCATCCGCACCTGGGGCTGGACGGCGGCGACCTGCGAGGCGATCCGTCAGGCCGCGAACTCCTCTCTTGCGTTCACCACTGCGCTGGAGGCTGACTGCCTTGCCAGTTGGGTGAACACGACGAACGGTGCCACGCTCCATTCACAGGCGTTCGGGACGGACGCGGTGATCACGCCGTCGCATTCGGCGGTTGTTTCCGTCTCCTACTCCGACTGGTCCGGGGCGGGCGGCTATGTATATGAATCCCTTGCCTACAGCGGCGACAGAAGCGGAACAAGCACGGCGCAGACGTATTCGCAAACGTATACCGTCCGCTCCAAGCCGCTCCGCGTCATTTTTTACTGTCATCCGGTGGTAACCTCCGGAGGGATCACGGTCCGGGCTGTGGACGGAGATACGAACGATATCATCCCGACCGCGACCGTATCCTGCGGCAGCAGATCCGGTTCCAATCCTTCTACCTTTACCGGCGTTTCGCTCGGTACGCATACCTGTTCCGCTTCCGCGCCCGGTTACAGCAGCGCGTCCGCTGCGGTCACGGTCACGTCCTCCGAGCCGAGCAAAACGGTCACGCTGAAACTGTACCGGCAGGTCGGTACCGTTACCGTGACCGTTCGTGACGCCGAAACGCGCGCGGTCATTCCCTGCGCTTCCGTCAGCGGAGGAGGAACGAGCGTGAGCACGGACTCCTCCGGCGTTGCCGTGTTCCCGAATCTCCCGTTCGGAAGCTATACGTTTACCGCGTCCGCAGACGGGTACTATCCGGGCTCCGCATCCGCTGTCATTTCGTCTACCGCCAAGGATACTTCGGTGACGATTTATCTCGACCCGATGCCGAAATCCGGGACGATCACCGTGACCGTACGCGACGCGGATACTGGAGCAGCCATCCCGAATGCCTCCGTGTGGTCAAACGCGCTGTCCGGGACGACGGATTCCTGGGGCGAGGTGACCTTCAGCGGCATTCCCTTCGGTGACTATGACTTCACCGCGGAAAGCGACGGATATTATCCCGGAAGCGGGAGCGCTACCATCTCAGTGGATACCGTTGCCGCGAGCACCACGATCTGGCTCACGCCGCTTCCCACCTCCGGTACCTTGACTGTCATTGTCACGGACGACGTCACTGGTAAGGCGATCTCTGCCGCCTCCGTCACCGGCGCGGGCAGGAGCGGTACCACGAACAGCCGCGGACAGTGCGTATTTTATGACGTACCGTTCGGATACTACACCATAGACGCATCCAAAACCGGGTACATTCCGGGCAGTGGCTCCATCGTGATTGATTCCGTATCTGCGACGCTCGAGATCCGGCTTATCCCCCTTCCGACATCCGGCACGATCAACGTGACCGTTCTGGATCTGGATACGCACGCTGCGATCCGCGACGCGGACGTGTACAGCAGCACCGTCAGCGGCACGACCAATACGTCCGGCAAGATCCGGTTTACAAACCTGCCTTTCGGCAGCTATACGTTCCGCGCCGCAGCCGCCAAATACATCCCTGCTTCGGGAACAGCATCCATCAGCGCGTACTCGCCGGAAGCGTCTGTTGTGATCTATCTGAAGAAGATGCATTTTGATCTGTCGGTGCGTGGGGAACTCAACGGCACCGTATACAAGGGCTCGACGATTATGGTATCCGCCCATGCCGGCAACATCGTCGGCGAGGATCTGACGCCCGATAACCCGGCCACGGTAAAAATGACGGCAAAGAATGCGGCGGGAACTGTGTTCAATACGCAGACCAAATCCGTGATCATCCCGGCCGGCGAGAGCAACCTTGTATGGTTCACGCTCACCGTTCCGGATACGGACCGGCTGGAAATCGACTTCACCGTTTCTCCTCCGGAGGGTGAGGACGCCGTCCCGTCAAACAACCTCGATCACCTGAGTATTCCGGTATACGATCTGCCTGCCCGGAACTGCAAGGACGCGGAGATGACGGATACCGCTCCGGCTTCTTACTATTATTCCGTCTATGCCGGTCTCAGCGCGCCCGCACGCTCGTGGGACGTATGGGAATGGGAAGACGGAGGGTTCGTGCATAAGACCTATACAGCGCATCTGGATATTACGGCATACGTTCTGCCCGATGAGACGGCGGGGACGCGGGACTCAAGCGGCGGAAATTGGATGACGCGAAGCGGGTATGGCATCCGTACCGAGGTGTCGGTATCCACGGATACGGAGTCCGACGCTATTGCGGGGAACGCGAAGGTTGACGTCTTCTTCCCGGAGCACGTATATTCCGAGGAGGAGAAAAAGTCCGACCGGCTGGAGCGCGTCGGGGATCACTATGAATTCCGTGTACTCACCACCAGCGTCGGGAACCGCCGGATGCATACCGTACCGCTCTGGTACCCGGATGGCACCTATGCGCTGAAGTACTACGTCTACGATGTGTGGTGTCCTGCCGGTATGCTCTCCGGGTGCGCGAATGCGTCACTGGAAATCCGCGGAGATATGTACGACGATCTGTATGCAAACTGATTTTCATGGGGGTGAAAGAATGCTTACTACGCACAGACTGAAATACCTACTGACGCTGCTGGCAGCTGTTCTGCTTATCGGAGCTATGACGGCTGTCGCATTCGCAGATGGGTCGGGGGATGTGGCGGGAGCCGTTGAAAACACGTGGATCACGGCGAAGGCGCAGATCCGGCAGATCGTGGACAACGTCGTGTTCCCGGTTATTGATCTGGTTCTCGCCGTGCTGTTTTTCGTCAAGCTGTCGCTCAGTTACATGGACTACCGTAAGCACGGGCAGTTCGAGTGGACAGCTCCAGCTATTCTGTTCGCGACCCTTGTATTCTCCCTGACCGCGCCCCTGTATATCTGGGATATCATCGGATAAAAAATGGACCGTCCTGGTATGTGCTTTATAAGTGCATACCAGGACAGATAGGGGGAATACAACATGACGGATTGGATTCAGGGGTTGGGCAGCGCTATCGGATCGGCAATATCCACGGCATTCGGCGCGCTCTGGGAGAAGGTATCGACCGAGATCTTCGATCTGTTCTTCCGGTGGCTGTATGAACTCATATTTGACGCAATAGCAGACTTCTTCACGATGATCGGCGGCATGGGAACGGAACTGTTCGATTTGCCATGGGTTGAGGCATATCTGCGTCTGTTCTCCGTCTTCGGCTGGACGCTGTTCGTTACCGGTCTCTGTGTGGCAGTTTTCGATACAGCCATCGAGTACCAGAGCATGGGACGTATCAGCATCAAGCGCCAGATTATGCCGTTTCTGATTGGCTTTCTTGCCGTGAATCTGTTTACTGTCGTACCGGTGCGGTTGTACTGTTTCTGCCTCTCGGTACAGAATACGTTCATGAACAGCCTGTCCGGTCTTTTCGCAGCCGGTCAAAGTCTGGAAAGCAACATCGGCGCGGCGGCTCTGGGCGCGCTGCAGATCATGGCTCCCGTCGGCGGAGCTGCTTTCGCTGCGGTCGGCAGCGCTCTGCAGCTTTTCTTTATCATCGCGCTCGGCTACTGTGTTATTACCATCTTCTTTGCTTCCGTTAAGCGAGGCGGGATCCTGCTCATCCAGATTGCGGTCGGGAGCCTTCATATGTTCAGCATTCCAAGCGGCAATGCGGAGGGATTATACGCATGGTGTCGACAGGTTGCCGCTTTATGTCTGACTGCTTTTCTGCAGGTAACGCTTCTGTATACGAATATCACGGACGACAGATTTCTCTGCTTCGGGGTCAAAGGACTCATGGACAGCAACAAAAGGCTGAAGGACGCGATGCTTTTCAACATCCTGTCCTATATGAATCACAAGCTTCTGACGCAGGGGAACACTGCAGCGGCGATCGACGAGCTGTACCTTTTCCTCACAAACCCGACCGCCATCGAGTACATCCGGAACGCTTCCAAGCGTGTACGCAAGAAGGATTCAGCGCTCCTGATCGCCAGTCAGAACGTGGAGGACTTCCTTCTTCCGGGTATCCGGGAGTATACCAAGCCTCTGTTCAGCATCCCGACGCACCAGTTTCTCTTCAATCCCGGCAATGTAAACCCGAAAGAATTCACGGATG
>Ga0208297_1000704_pt1 | contig 53794 bp, 48 predicted proteins | sample LMS_cellobiose_e_FD_187367 | JGI IMG/M metagenome (GOLD analysis project Ga0208297, IMG submission 187367) | Rumen-fistulated moose microbial communities from Alaska, USA - LMS_cellobiose_enrichment (SPAdes) (version 2) | ecosystem: Host-associated > Mammals > Digestive system > Stomach > Rumen... | reverse complement strand
CGGCGACCGGTGCGAAGATCCGGGTCATCCCGGTGGATGCGGCGGGACAGCTCGATCTTGCGGAATATGTGAAGCTCTTCAATTCACACACGAAGTTCGTCTCGGTCACCCACGTTTCCAATGTCCTCGGCACGGTCACGCCCGTGGCGGAACTGGTCGGCATCGCCCACGCTCACGGCGTCCGCATCCTGATCGACGGCGCACAGTCGGTCGCGCATATCCCGGTCAACGTGACCGCACTGGACCCGGACTTCTATGTGTTCTCCGGACACAAGATTTTCGGTCCGAACGGGATCGGTGCGGTCTACGGCAAGACCGATGCGCTGGAAGAAGCCCAGCCCTGGCAGGGCGGCGGCAACATGATCGCGGACGTCACCTTCGAACGCACCGTCTATCAGGCTGCTCCAAATAAATTCGAGGCGGGGACCGGGAGCATCGCGGATGCCGTCGGTCTGGGCGCGGCGCTGGAATACATGATGAAGATCGGCATGGCGAACGTGGCAGCTTACGAACACGAACTCACGCAGTACGGCATGGCGCGTCTTGCGGCGATACCGGGACTGCATCTCATCGGGACCGCGCCCGGCAAGTCCGGCGTCCTCTCGTTCGTGCTGGACAACCATGACATCGTCTCCGTCGGAAAGTATCTGGACAGTCAGGGCATCGCGGTCCGCGCGGGTCATCACTGCGCTCAGCCGATCCTGCGGCACTACGGTCTGGAAGGTTCGGTGCGTCCGGTGCTGGCCTTCTACAACACGCCGGAAGAGATCGATTTGCTGGCGGAGGCGCTGACGCGTCTGGTCCGCTGATCTAAAGAGGTGCGGCATGAGCCACAAAATCGACGACATACTGGAAGCGGTTCTGACGAGCTATGCGGAACATCCGGCCATCGGCAAGATCGGGGAGACGCACTTCCCGAAGCGGCATCTGATCCTGTCGGCACTGAAGAAACTGCAATGCGTGATCTTTCCGGGCTTCTTCGACGAGAAGGAGCTCCGGAACGACAACATCCGCTTCTACACGGGGCAGCTGCTCGAGGAGATCCGGGAGGTGCTGACGGAGCAGATCGCCAAGACGCTCCGGCTGTTCACGGAAGAATTCCAAAGCGCTTCCGACGACGCGGTCCGGAAACGCAGCGAAGAGATCATGGACGTCTTCCTGGCCGCGATCCCGAGGATACGCGAATATCTCGCCACGGACATCGAGGCCGCCTACGAGGGGGACCCCGCCGCGTTCAGCCGCGACGAGGTGATCTCGTCGTATCCCGGCATCTACGCGACCATGGTCAACCGGATCGCCCACGAACTGTATGAACTGGGCGTTCCCCTGATCCCGCGCATCATGACCGAACACGCCCACAGCGTCACCGGGATCGACATCCATCCCGGCGCGAAACTGGGGAAATACTTCTTCATTGACCACGGCACGGGCATCGTGATCGGCGAGACCTCGGAGATCGGCGAACATGCGAAGATCTATCAGGGCGTCACGCTGGGAGCGCTCTCGACCCGCGGCGGGCAGAAGTTGAAAGGCAGGAAGCGGCATCCGACCATCGAAGACGACGTGACGATCTACTCGGGCGCGTCCATCCTCGGCGGCGAGACCGTCATCAGCGAGGGCGCCGTGATCGGCGGCAACGCGTTCGTGACCAAGTCGGTCCCCGAACAGACACGGGTCAGCGCAAAGATGCCGGAACTCCAGTTCAAACGTCACGAAAACGTGGAGTTTCAGTCCGGCGAATTCCTGAATTACGAGATCTGACGGACGGCGTTTTCGAGCTGGTCAAGCGCCTGACGGAGAACGGAACGGGGCACGGCGATGTTGAATCGCTGGAATCCCGCTCCGCCGGCTCCGAACATGGTTCCGCCGTCCAGCCAGAGTTTTGCCCGCTCGACGATGAAGCGCTCTAGTTCCGGAACGCTCAAACCGAGTTTCGAGAAATCCACCCAAGGCAGATACGTTCCTTCCGGTTCCACCAGCTGTAATTGCGGCATACGGTCACGGAAGGTTTCACGCATCAGCACAAGATTGCCCAGCAGATATTCGATGAGCTGATCCAGCCATTCCGCGCCGGACTGATAGGCGGCCCGGCAGGCATCCAGCCCCATGATGTTGGCCTGACTGAATCCCTGCGCATCCAATTCTTTTTTGAACGTCCGCCGGACCTCCGCGTTTTCGATGAAGATGTTGGCGACGTGCAGACCGGCGAGGTTGAAGGTCTTGCTCGGCGCGGTGCAGACTGCACAATGGTCAGCGATTTCTTCGGAAAGCGAAGAAAAGACGGTATGCAGATGACCTGGATACACGAAATCCTCGTGTATCTCGTCCGCGACAACGAAAACGTTATGCCGAAGACAGATTTCCGCCATTTTCTCGAGTTCCTCTTTTTTCCACACGCGTCCCACCGGATTGTGCGGACTGCAGAGAATGAAGAGTTTCACCTCGTTTTCAACGATCTTGTGCTCGAAATCCGCGAAGTCGACCGCATATTGCTGTCCATCGAAAACCAGTTGGTTGACGACGATCTTCCGGTGGTTGTCGCGGATGGTTTCCTGAAAACAGTAATAGACCGGTTCTTGGACCAGCACCGCGTCTCCCGCCTTGGTGAGACAGCGGATCAGCGTGCAGAGAGCAAAGACTACGCCCGGCGTGCGGACCGAAGTGTACGGATCGACCGCCCAGCCGTGGCGGGCCGAAAACCAGTTTGCGAGGGCGTCGAAATAGGTTTTGTCCGGTTCGGAATAACCGAAGATCCCATGCGCGGCCCGGGCGGCGAGCGCTTCCCGCACGGCGGGCGGCGTCTGGAAATCCATATCCGCCACCCACATCGGCAGCACGTCGGCTGGCTTGCCCCGCTGGGCGGCGCAGTCGTATTTGAGGCTGTTGGTATTTCTGCGCGGAATGATTTCGTCAAAATCATACTTCATATCTGCTTCTCCTGACCGCTCAAAAAGCTAAGTTCATTCCTTGTTTTCCCCGATGTCAACATACCATCTCCACGATCATTTTTCAAGTGCCGAACGGAGATCATCGATCAGATCGTCGGCGTTTTCGATGCCGACGGAGATCCGGAGAAACCGGTCGTTGATGCCGCGCTTGAGCCGCTCCGCTTCGGGCACGTCGGCATGCGTTTGGAGCATGGGATAAGTGATGAGGCTGTCCACCCCGCCGAGGCTTTCGGCATACTGGAACAGCCTGATTTCGCGCAAGATTTTTTTCGCGGTTCCGGGCGTATCCACTTCGAGCGAGATCATCCCGCCGAAGCCGGTGCACTGACGTTTCGTCACTTCATAGCCGGGATGATCGGGGAAGCCGATGTAGTAGACTTTCCGGACTTCCGGACGTTCCCGCAGCCAACAAGCGATTTTTTCAGCATTCGCGGCCTGCTTTTCGAGGCGGACGGCAAGGGTCTTGATTCCCCGTTCCACCAGAAAACAGTCGAAAGGCGCCAGACACGCGCCGACCGTCTTGGCGTAGAACCGCAGTTTTTCCGCGATCTCCGGGCTCTTCGTCACCAGAAAGCCCGCCAGCGTGTCGTTGTGACCGCCGAGATATTTGGTGCCGCTGTGGACCACGATGTCCGCCCCCAGATCGAGCGGGCGCTGGAAGAACGGCGAAAGGAAGGTGTTGTCCACGATCAGCAGCGCCCCGGCGGCGTGCGCTATTTCCGCTGCGGCAGCAATGTCCGTGACCTGCATGGTGGGGTTGCTGGGCGTCTCCACATAGACCGCTTTCGTATCCGGCCGCAGTTTTGACCGGATGTTCTCCACATTCGTCGTATCCGTGAAGTCGAACCGCAGTCCCGCAGGAGTGGAGACATAGCGGAACAGCCGCAGGGAACCGCCGTAGAGGTCGTCGCCCGCGATGATGTGCCCGGAAGACTCGAAGATGTTCATCAGCGCCGTTTCCGCCGCCATGCCGCTGGCAAAAGCAACGGCATCAACCCCGTTTTCCAGTTCCGCGACCCGTGCTTCCAGCACGGCGCGGGTCGGATTCTGCACCCGCGAATAACTGTATTCGGATTCTTTCTCCACGCTCTCGTGCACGAAGGTCGCCGCCTGAAAAATCGGCGTCGTTATCGACCCGCAAGCGGGCCTCGGACATCGCGTCGAATGCACGCAAATGGTATCTTTTTCATACATTAGGACTTTCCTCCTTCAATCCGACCGGACTATTACTTAATTTTTGGTTTCATGATTATCGTTCTTTACTTTTGCTCACTGTTTCCAGTAAGGTGAAATTTCCCGCAGACGCGCAATCACTGGCGGCAGTTTTTCCAGCACGAAATCGACCTCGTCCATCGTATTGTAGCGCGACAGGCTGAACCGGATTGCACCGTGCGCCGCAGTATAGGGAATGCCCATCGCCCGCAGGACGTGCGAGGGTTCAAGGCTGCCCGTGGTGCAGGCGCTTCCGCTCGAAGCACAGATTCCGAACATATCCAGCAGCATCAGGATCGATTCGCCCTCGATATATTCGAAGGAGATGTTCGCCGTGTTCGGCAGGCGGTGTTCAATGTCTCCGTTTACGCGGACATGCGGGATTGAGGCGAGAATGCCCTGTTCGAGCTTGTCGCGCAAAGCCCGCACCTGCGAATTTTCCTTTTCGATGTTAAGACGCGCCAGTTCGGCCGCCTTGCCCAGTCCGACCACCGACGCCACGTTTTCCGTGCCCGCGCGCCGGTTGCTTTCCTGATGTCCGCCCACCACGAACGGACGGAACCGCACGCCGCGCCGCACATACAGCGCGCCCACGCCTTTCGACGCATGTAGTTTGTGTCCGGAAAGACTCAGAAAGTCGATCTGGCTCTCTTCGGCCAGGTTCATCGGCACTTTGCCGACCGTCTGCACTGCATCGGTATGGAAGAGCGCCCCGTTGCGGTGCGCCAGTTCGGCCAGTTCTCGGATCGGATAGATGTTGCCGGTCTCGTTGTTCGCCCACATCACGGAAACGACCGCGGTCTGATTGTCGATGAGTTCCCGCGCCCGCTCCATGTCCAGACGCCCCTTGCCGTCCACAGGGATCGTGCTGACGCGGTAGCCGCGCCGCTCCAGATCCTTGGCCAGATTCAGCACGGCGGGATGTTCCACCTTGGTGGTCACCAGTTTGTCGCGCTGGGGACAGGTCAGCATGGCGCTGCGGATCGCCGCGTTGTCGCTTTCGGTGCCGCAGGAGGTGAAAATGATTTCGGTCGGGGACGCGCCCAGCAGGGCGGCAAGCTGTTCACGCGCCGTGTCGATATGGGCCATCACCTGTCCGCCGAAATGATGGATGCTGGAGGGGTTGCCGTAGAGTTTCGTCAGGAACGGCGTCATCGCCTCGAATACTTCCGGGGCGACTGCGGTCGTCGCATTGTTGTCGAAATAAATGATTTTTTCCGTTTCGCTCATGACTTACGCCTCCTCGACCGTCAGGTGTTCGGACACGAATTCCCGGAGTTTGCTTTCAACCAGTTTTTTGAGCGTGAGCCCGGCATTGTGACAGGCCGCGCAGCGCCCTTTCAGACGTACTTTCACGGTGTTGCCTTCGATGTCGGCCAGTTCGATGCTTCCCCCGTCGCGTTCCAGCGCCGGACGGATCTCCTTGTCGATCACTTCGCTGATTTTGATCACCTTCTGCACCACAGTCAGTTTGGCGAATTCGTCCGCCTTGGAGACCGTTTCCGTGAACGCGGATTTCGCTCCGGACTGCTCGCGCCAGATGCCGTCCAGGATCTCCTGGATCTCATCCAGACACCGCCCGCAGGCGCCGCCGGCCTTGGTGTAATCGGTGATCTGGGCGACGGTATGCAGATTGTTTTCCAGCGCGACTTTGCGGATCTTGGTGTCGGTGACGCCGAAGCATTTGCAGACGATGCGGCCTTCATGGTCGTCGTCCGATTCGACCGCCTCGTAACTTTCACCGTGGCGTTTCTTGTAATCGGAGATCGCCGCCTGCAGCGCCTCCATGCCCATCACGGAACAGTGCATCTTTTCCTCGGGCAGCTCACCGAGCAGCGCCACGATGTCCTTGTTGGTGATCTTCGCGGCTTCTTCGAGCGTCTTGCCTTTGACCAGTTCGGTCAGAGCGGACGAGGAAGCGATCGCGCTGGCGCAGCCGAAAGTCTTGAATTTCGCCTCGGCGATCTTCCCTTCGGCATCCAGTTTCAGGTAGATTTTGAGCGCGTCGCCGCAGGTGATGTTGCCGACTTCGGCGACCGCATCGGCATCCTCGATCTCCCCGACGTTCCGGGGATTCAGAAAATGATCCATCACTTTTTCAGTGTATTTCCACATTACAGATGCCCTTCAGACATAGTTTTATTCATACTCCCAGTGTGATAGCCGTCCAAATCTGCCGTGACAAATGAAAAACCAAGTTCGTGAAATTCGATGGATATGCGACTGCGACAATCTGGAGAGAATAGTTTTTCGATTTCTTCCGGAATGACTTCAATGCGAGCAATCTGCCCGTGGAGTCGGACACGGACTTGATGAAACCCCATATCCAAAAGTAACTGTTCCGCTTTGTCGATCATTTTCAGCTTTTCCGGCGTAATGCGTTCTCCATAAACAAATCTGCTGGAAAGGCAGGCAAAACTCTGTTTGTTCCACGTCGCAAGACCAATGCGCTGAGAGAGTTGGCGGATTTCCGCTTTACATAAACCAGTCTGACGCAGCGGACTGAGAATGCCCAGTTCTGCGACAGCTGTCAATCCGGGACGATAATCTCCGTCATCGTCCGTATTCGACCCTTCTGCAATATGTTTTATGCCGTAATGACGACAGGATGCGATGATTTTTTCAAAGAGTTCATGTTTGCAGAGATAACAACGGTTTCGGGGATTATCACGGAATCCGGGAATATCCAGTTCTTCGCTTTCCAGAATGATGTGACGGATTTTTCGCTCCGCACAAAATTTCACCGCTTCTGACAGTTCCCGTTCCGGAAACGAGCAAGATTTTGCCGTATATGCAATCACACGGTCTGCGAGAACGTTGTGTGCACATTGCAACAGGAACGTGGAGTCGACCCCACTGGAAAAAGCGACCGCCAGTGAAGGATAGCCCTTCAGTGCGGTCAGCAGGAGTTGATATTTTCTTTCGGTCTCGACGGAAATTTTCATATTTCAAGCCCCAGCAGGAGACCAACGACGGTATTGGCCTCCATCGCGGCAGCAATACCTACTCGCGGCGATGCCGGAGCCAGTTCCGCCGAGATTCCGGAAACCAGATCACCGACGAGGTAAAGATTGTCGCCAGCCTTGCGGAGCCGGATGTCGTTGGACTTGCCGAATCCCGCGAGCCCGGATGCTGCCACCACGGGGATCCTGCTGTTTGCCAGAGCTCCAATCAGCATGGTCTTCGCATCCGCTTTGTCGAATGCCTCCACCACCACATCACATCCGGTAAAAAATTCCCGGGTGTTTTCCGCCGTTAGCCGCAGGTCATGAAAGTCCAATTCTGCATCGGTATTGATTCGGCGCAGATTCTCTGCCAAAGCCACCGTTTTCTTTTTGCCAATCTGATCGGCGAAGAAAAACTGTCGGTTCAGATTGCTCAATGAAACAACATCGAAATCCGCTGCGATAAATCGGCGGATCCCGGCCCGGATCAAATGGCTGAGTACATTGGACCCGAGCCCCCCCCAGTCCGGCGACTCCGATCTTCGCTTTTTCGAGTATCGTCCGCTGGGAGTCGGTCAGATACGGATTGACCTGCATCAGCCGCCTCCCACCATCGAAAACAGGTTGATTGTGTCTCCGTCTTTCAGTTCAAGGTTCGTCAAAGGATCTTTTTCCGTCAGGATCTTCCCATTCCATTCAAGAATCAGATTTTTCGTCCCCAGTTTCCTCACTTGCAGAAAGCCGAGGATCTTTTCGCCGGGCGCAAAATCCGTTTCCTTTCCATTTAGAATAATTTTTGCCATTGGGAAAACCTCATATCTGCTTCAAAGCATCATCCAGTGCACCGATGATGTCGTCTTTGTTTTCCAGACCGATGGAAAGACGGATCAGTTCCGGCGGAAGTCCGGCCTTGATCTGATCTTCTTCACTCAACTGCGAATGGGTCGTACTTGCAGGGTGAATAATCAGGCTCTTGGCATCGCCGACGTTCGCGATGATTGTGAAAAGGTCAACGCTGTCCACCAGTTTCTGCGCTTCCTTCGCGCCGCCTTTGACGCCAAAGACGACCATGCCGTTCGCTCCATCGGGCAAGTACTTCTTCGCCAGCGGTTCGAAGCCTGGATACTTCACCCACGCCACTTTCGGATGTTTCTGCAGAAATTCCGCCACGGCTTTGCCGTTTTCACTGTGCTTTGCTGTGCGGAGTGCAAGACTTTCCAATCCCTGTAAGAAGATCCACGCAGCATCTGGCGCGAGCGTCGGCCCCTGATTGCGCAGCCCAACCGTCCGCAAACGCAGCGCAAAGGCAATCTCATTGGCGGGACCGAGGTCGTGCGCGAAACGCAGTCCGTGATACCCGCGGTCGGGTTCGTTGTAAAGCGCGAACTTTGGGTCGGTCCAGTCGAAATTGCCGGCATCGATCACCGCGCCGCCGATGGCCGTGCCGTGTCCGCCGATCCACTTGGACAGCGAATGCACCACAATATTCGCACCGTGTTTGATCGGACGGAGCAAAGTCGGCGGGGTAAAGGTCGAATCCACGATCAGCGGCAGATGATGTTTTTTCGCAATCGCGGCGTAGCCTTCGATATCGGCGATATCCAGACCCGGATTTCCCACGGTTTCAATATAAATCGCACGGGTATGTTCGTTAACAGCCCCCTCGGCAGCGGCAAAATCGTTCACGGGAGTGAAATTGACCTTGATCCCCTGCTGCGGCAGGATCGCATCAAACTGGGTGTATGTGCCGCCGTAAAGGTTGTTCGCGGCCACGATCTCGTCGCCCTGACGTGCGATGTTGGTGATCGTAAAGTAGACTGCCGCCGTGCCGGAAGAAAGCGCGAGCGCCGCCTTGCCGCCTTCGAGTGCCGCGAGACGCTTTTCGAGTACATCCTCGGTGGGGTTCATCAGCCGGGCATAAATGTTGCCGCTTTCGCGCAGGGCGAACAGATCCGCGCCGTGCTGCGAACTTTTGAATGCATACGCTGTGGTACGGTAGACCGGCACCGCCCGTGACAGCGTGGTCGGGTCGGGAACTTGTCCCGCATGAATGGCCAAAGTTTCGATGTGATACTGTTTGTTGCTCATAAATGTGTCCTCCAATACTCTACCAACTTGGTTGTTATTGATCCCATATAAAAAAGGAAAGCCAATTTCCCTTTTCCGAAGTTAATATACTCTCAAAAAAAGACTTGTCAAGTCAAAAACACAATTATTTTGGTAGATTTTTTAAAAAAATCATCTATATTTCTCTGTGGAGCCGCAGAGCGTGGACAACATACCGAAAGTGAAGGAGGCTATCGCCCCGTTGAATCCGCTGGTCGTTCAGCGCTATTCCGCCACGCACCGGGAACTGAAAAATCTGCTTTCCCGTTTGACTCCCGTGGATGCCTATCAGAGGAAGCGGGTCAAACAAATCTGTGTTTCCTCCAACCGGGCGTCCTGGGGATTCAATCAGCCCTACATCAAACTGCTGGAGGTGTCCAACGAAAAAGGTTTCCGTGCAAAAAAGGAAATCAATGTTCAGGATAAAGATGGACACGTCAGCCGGAAACCGTTACGATAAAGCTTGACTCCGACCAGTATCTTCTTTCCAAAGAATCATTCTTGGTCACACCATTGGCGGCGATGTAGATGAAATGCTGCAGAAGCGAAGACCTGTGCTGGTTTTCTCCTTGCGAATGTTTCAATTCTTTGGAATGCTACTCGCTCTGGGAGTAGTTTTCTTTTTCTCTTTGAACCATTCCTCTTGCAGTTCCGGCAAGGATTTTGAGTTCAGTTCATCCAGCAACGCTTCTGCATTGACTGGCGTTTTAGGTTTCGGCGGAATATGTATCGGTTTCTCCGGGATGTGCGGATCTATTGAACGTTTCCGGCGGCGGATGAAACTTGATATTGCCGACAGGGATATCGTGATCCCTTTTTCTGCCAAGTTTCTTCGGATCTGTCTGTGTGTTGCCTAATCCCGATACCACGCGGATATTATTTTCTATTGGAATGGCCTTTTTTGTTCTGGGTACGTCGCTTCCTTTGCAGATTGGGAATGCCTTTTTGAATCAGCATCAGAATAATTTTTTGACCGGGTATGCCTTTTTTTGTAAAGTCTTTTTGTTCGATAGATAATGATGTCCGGACTGAAAAAACGCCGTTTTGAGACCTTTTCCCCTCGATTTTTGGCTGGGATTGGACGGGTTTTCCTTTTTGAAAGGGGTATTGCGTTTTTTTGACTGTTGCGGTTTGATTTTTGCCCGTTTTCATTGTATGGTACCGGATTTACCAAACAGGAGCGGATATCATGCAGGGAAATACGAATATTCCATCGGAACGGGAACCGCGGTGGCAGGCGCTGCTGCCGTTCGGTATTTTTGTGGTGTTTTACGTCGGACTCTCCGTGTGGGCGAACGATTTTTACAAGATACCGATGCCGATCGCCTTTCTGGTGGCGTCGGCGGCGGGACTGCTGATGGACCACCGGCGTCCGCTGATGGACAAGGTGGAGATTTACGCCCGCGGCATGGGCGAAAGCAATATCATGATCATGTGTCTGATCTTCATCCTGGCGGGCGTGTTCGCCGCGACGGCCAAAAGCATGGGCGCGGTGGATTCCGCCGTGCTGATCGCCCGGAATCTGATTCCCGCCCGGCTGCTGCTGACCGGGATATTCCTGGTCTCGTGCTTCATTTCGCTGGCGATCGGCACCAGCTGCGGCACCATTGCGGCGCTGACCCCGATCGCCGCGGGGCTGGTCGGTCCGATGAAGATCGATCCCGCCCTGATGATCGGCGCGGTGATCGGCGGCGCCATGTTCGGCGACAATATGTCGATGATCTCCGATACCACCATCGCCGCGACCCGCACGCAGGGAGTCTCCATGCGCGACAAGTTCCTCATGAACCTGAAAATGATCCTGCCTGCCGCGGTGATCGCCTTGATGGTGTATCTGTTTTCCGGCCGGCCGGGGGTCGCACAGCCGGCCGCACCGGTCCGCTGGAGGGACATCCTGAACATCCTGCCCTACGGCCTGATTCTGGTGAGTGCGCTCTGCGGGATGAACGTCATGGCGCTGCTGTTTCTCGGCGTGGTGCTGGCGGGTGTGCTGGGCATCGTTACCGGAGCGTTCACTTTCTGGACGTTTCTGGATACTGCGGGCAAAGGCGCGCTGGGGATGTCCGAAACCCTGATCGTGGCGATTCTTGCGGGCGGACTGCTGAGCATCGTGCGTCACAACGGCGGCATCGGCTTCCTGCTGAAGAAGATCGAAGCGCGGATCGTCAGTTCGCGCGGGTGCGAACTGGGCGTGTTCCTGCTGGTCGCGGTGGTGAATCTCTTTACGGCCAACAACACGGTGGCGATTGTGATCGCCGGTCCGATCGCGCGGGAATTTTCGCTGAAATACCATTGCGATCCGCGCCGGATTGCGAGCATTCTGGACACCGCCTCCTGCGTGGTGCAGGGGATGATCCCTTACGGAGCGCAGATTCTGATCGCGCTGGGAATTGCCAAAACCGCGGGACTCGAAGTCTCCTCGTTCCACCTGATCGGAACGCTGTATTATCCGATGCTGCTGCTGGTTGCGCTGGCGGGGTCCACTCTGCTGAAACGCGATGCGAAAGCTGCCTGATGCCGAATCGCGAAAAAAACGCCGGATTTCTGCAAAATAAACTTGCAGAAACGCATTTGAAAGTGTATCTTTCCATACAATGGAACCTTCTCAAATTTTCAGGAGTGTCAAATGGCAGTTTTCAATGCTTTTCATGCGCTGATGCCGCGTCCGGAACAAGTGGCGGCGGTAGCGGCGGTCCCGTATGATGTAGTCAATTCCGAAGAAGCGGCGGCGCTTGCAGAAGGCAATCCGCTCAGTTTCCTGCGCGTGTCCCGCCCCGAAATCGAACTGCCCGCCGGCACCGATCTCTATTCCGACGCCGTTTACGCCAAGGCGCGCGAAAACTTCAAACGGCTTATCGCCGCCGCTCCGCTCGAAAGTGATCCCGAAGCCAATCTGTATGTCTATTCGCTCAAAATGGGCGACCGCACGCAGACCGGCGTCGCCGGGGCCGCTTCCGCCGCGGATTACGATGCGGACATCATCAAGAAGCACGAGAAGACCCGCCGCGACAAGGAAGACGACCGCGCCCGCCACGTGATGGAACTGCGCAATCATACGGGTCCGGTCTTCCTGACCTACCGCTCCGTTCCGGAAATCGACGCGCTCATCGCGGAGATCAAAGCGGAAAAACCGTATTTCTCGTTCGTTGCCGCCGACGGGATCGAGCACAAACTCTGGAAAGCCGGCGCCGAACGCAGTAAAAAACTTTCTGCGCTGTATGCGGAAAAAGTGCCGTGCTTCTATATCGCGGACGGACATCACCGGGCGGCTTCGGCCTCCCGTGCCGCCGCGAGCTGCCGCGCCGCCAATCCGAATCATACCGGCAAAGAGGATTACAACTTCTTCCTCGCCGTGGCGTTTCCGGCGGACGAACTCAAGATTCTGGCCTACAACCGCGCCGTGCACGATCTCAACGGCATGACTTCCGCGCAGTTCACGGAAAAATTGAAGGAAAAATTCACGATCGGGCCCGCCGCTTCGCCGGAACCGGCCCAAGGCGGCACCTTCTGCATGTATCTCGACGGCAAATGGAGTCTGCTGACCCCGAAATTCGATATTGCCGGTCTGGGCGTGATCGAGCGTCTGGACGTGAGCATCCTGCAGGACAACGTGCTCGGACAGCTGCTCGGGATTGACGATCCCCGGACCAGCAAACGGATTGACTTCATCGGAGGGATCCGCGGCACGAAGGAGCTGGAGCGGCTGGTGAAGGAAGGCAAGGCGGTCGTGGCGTTTTCGATGTATCCGACCACGGTTCCGCAGCTGATGGATATTGCCGATGCGGGCAAGATCATGCCGCCGAAATCGACCTGGTTCGAGCCGAAGCTGCGTGACGGTCTGGTGACTCACGGATTCTGACGGAGGAAACGATCATGGCGAAAACTCTGGCCGTCATTCCCGCCCGCTACGGCAGCACCCGGTTCCCAGGCAAAGTGCTGGCCATGCTCGGCGGAAAACCCATTATCCAGCATGTCTGGGAGCGCGCCATCCGGTCCAAAGCCGACGATGTGCTCGTGGCCGTGGACGAACAGAAAGTCTTTGATGCGGTCTGTTCCTTCGGCGGCAAGGCGGTCATGACCGCGAAGAACCATCCCACCGGGTCCGACCGCATCTGGGAAGTCGCTTCGAAATCCGATGCGGAAGCGATCATCAATATCCAGGGCGACGAACCGTTCGTCAAGCCGGAAGTGATCGATTCGCTGATCGACGCGATCACCGCGCCCGCCGCGCCGGATATGGCGACCGTGGTGGTGCCGTGTCCGCGCTCCGAATTCGAAAACAATCCCAATATGGTGAAGGTCGTCCTGAGCGCGGATTCCTTCGCGCTGTATTTCAGCCGTTCGATGATCCCGTTCCTGCGGGTCGGCGGCACGGAGACGGAGACCTATCGTCACTGGGGAATTTACGCCTACCGCCGGGCCGCGCTGGAGCGGTTCGTCTCGCTGCCGGAAGGCAAACTGGAACAATGTGAAAAGCTCGAACAGCTCCGGGCGCTGGAAAACGGCATGCGGATCAAGGTGATCGTGACGCCTTATTCCAGCATCGGGATCGACACTCCGGAGGAACTGGTCAAAGCCGAGGCGTTTCTGGCCTCGCTGCAGCAGAAAGGATGAAACAACTGTGAATACGGTGAAAATCGGCAATTATCAGGTCGGAGCGGGGCATCCCCTGCTGCTGATCGGCGGTCCCTGCGTGGCCGAAAGCGAGGAAATCTGTCTGAAGATCGGCGCTTTCCTGAAAGAGGTCTGCGCCCAGCGCGGCATCCAGTATGTGTTCAAAGCCTCGTTCGACAAGGCGAACCGTTCATCCGGACGTTCCTTCCGCGGCAACGGTATGAAAAAGGGGCTGGAAATCCTGCGCACGGTCCGGGAAAAACTGAATCTGCCGGTGCTGACCGACATCCATGAATCCGAACAGGTGCCCGAGGTGGCCCAATCGGTGGACGTTTTGCAGATTCCGGCGTTTCTGAGCCGTCAGACCGACCTGCTGGTCGCGGCGGCGAAAAGCGGTCTGCCCGTGAACGTCAAGAAGGGGCAGTTCATGGCGCCCGAGGATATGAAAGGCGTGGTCGGCAAACTCGAAGACGCCGGCTGCCGGAATATCCTGCTGACGGAACGCGGCGCTTCGTTCGGTTATCACAATCTGGTGGTGGATATGCGCGGATTTCAGACGATGCGTTCGTTCGGCTGGCCGGTGGTGTATGACGCCACCCATTCGGTGCAGCTGCCGGGCGGTCTGGGCAATGCCTCCGGCGGACAGCGGGAGTTCATCCCGGTGCTGAGCCGCGCGGCCGCGGCGGCGGGGATCGATGCGATTTTCATGGAAGTGCATCCCGAACCGGCCAAAGCGTTGTCCGACGGCCCCAATTCTCTGGATTTCGCCGGAGCGGAAAAAGTGATTGACGAGGTCAAGGCGATTCATGAACTGGTCGGAAAAATGCAGTAAGATCACCACGATCGTGCTGGACGTGGACGGGGTGCTGACCGATGGCCGGATCGGGTATCGGGACAACGGGGACGAGATCAAGTTCTTCGATGTGAAGGACGGTCACGGGATCGTGCTGGCGCGCCGGGCCGGGCTGAAAGTCGGTATTCTTTCCGGCCGGAAGTCCAAGGCGAATGCCGTCCGCGCCGCCGAATTGAAACTGGATTTTTTCATCGAAGGCTGTCTGAACAAGGACGAGGGATTCACCCGGCTGCTCGAACAGGAGAACCTGAAGCCGGAGGAATGCATGTATGTCGGCGACGATCTGGTGGACGCGCGGCCGATGGCGCGCTGCGGTCTGGCCGTGGCGGTCGGCGATGCCGTGCCGGAGCTGGATTCGCTGGCGGATGTCCGCGTGAAAGCCTGCGGCGGACGGGGGGCCGTCCGGGAAGCGGTCGAACTGCTGTTGAAGGAACAGGGAAAATGGTCAAAACTGCTGGAAAGATATTTTGGATTGTCCTGCTGATGCTGGGCGCTGCAGTGCATTTGCCCGGTGCGGACGACATGACCGGAGCGGCGGCTTCGCTGAAACATTTTGCGCTGCCGGAATACAGTCGGGCCAACGGGCGTCTGCAGTTCATCCTGTATGGGGAAACGGCGCGGAATCTGGGGGCGCTGGTGTTTCTGACGCAGCCCAAAGTGGATATCGTGAGAAACGAAGTGTCCAACATTCTCGACATCGTTTCGCTGGCGAATGTGCTGCCGTATCCGCTGACCTGGACCCAGGGGCAGGTGGAGGATTTCTGGAAAGACAAGAAGCATTCCCAGGCGCTGATTTTTGCCGACAGTGCCGAATATGACAAGAATCTGCGGATGCTCCGCGGCGATTCGCCCGTGCATTACCGCTCCCGCGAGATGTCGGTGGACGGAGTCGGATTCGATGCCGATCAGGACCGTAAATTCGTGCATGTCCGGAGCAAGGTCCGCGTCGTGATCTATCCGGATGCCCGGCGGCGGTCGGCTCCGTCCGCGGGACCGGAACCGAAAAAGGATCAGGAACAGAAAACCAACCAGGAGAAGAAATAATGACCGGAAATGTCTACCGCAAGATCGGTACGGCGCTGCTGACCGCGTGTCTGCTGTCTTTCAGCGTGGAATCTTTTGCCCAGCTGCAGCTGTTTTCCTCGCCGTCCAAAAACAAAAAGGAGAAGAGCGACGAACCCACCATCATCAATTCCGACGCCATGGATATCGATATGGCCAATGACAAGGTGACGCTGCTCGGAAATGTGGACGTGCAGGACCCGGAAATGGGCATCAAATGCCGGAAAATGATCATCTTCCTGGGCAAAAGCTCCAAGAAGACCGCATCCACCGGCGATGCCGCACGGGACGAACAGTCCGGCAAGGAGGTCGTTCGGATTGAATGTATCGGCGACGTGGTCATCACCCGCAATCAGGTGGAAAATGCCAACGGAACCAAAGAGAATCAGCAGGCTTTCGCCGGCAAGGCGGTTTATGAGCTCAAAGAGGATTCCATTACGCTGACCGAAGACCCCGTGCTGGTCAGCGGTCCCAATCGTCTCCGCGGCGAGCGGATCATTCTGCATACCAAGACCGAGCGGGTCCTGGTGTTCAAAGGGGTTGCCCGGACCAAGGGCAAAATGCTCAACAATCAGTAAGAACGGAGTTTGACATCATGACCGAAGGCGAATTGCTGCTGGATGCGAAGGGACTGATGAAATCCTATCGCGGCCGCCGCGTGGTGAACAACGTCAATATTAATGTCCGCCGCGGAGAGGTCGTCGGGATTCTCGGTCCCAACGGTGCCGGAAAGACCACCAGCTTTTACATGATCACCGGACTGATCAAACCCGATGCCGGCGTCATCAATTTCAAGGGCGTCGACGTGTCCGACCAACCCATGTATGTCCGTGCCCGCATGGGCATGGGGTATCTGGCGCAGGACGCTTCCATTTTCCGGAAACTGACCGTGGAGGACAATATCTACGCCATTCTGGAAACGCTGGCGATTTCCCGCGCGGAACGCAAGGAGCGGCTCGCTCAGCTGCTGGAAGAATTGAACCTGACCTATCTGGCCAAGCAGAAGGCCATGACCTTGAGCGGCGGGGAACGCCGCCGGCTGGAGATCACCCGCGCGCTGGTGACCAATCCCTCGTTCATCCTGCTGGACGAACCGTTCAGCGGAGTCGACCCCAAATCCGTTTACGAAGTTCAGCAGATCATCGACGGGCTGAAACATCGCAACATGGGGATTCTGATTACCGACCACAACGTGCGCGAAACGCTTTCCAGCGTGGATCGCGCCTACATCATGGCCGAAGGCGAAATCTGCTGTGAAGGGACCAGCTCTTTCCTGGTGAACGATCCCGCCGCCCGGGAAAAATATCTGGGCCCGCGTTTTACCATGTGACGCAGTCCGGGTCGGCGTTTCAACAACGCAAAAAGATCGCTCCGCTGTCCGCATCCGGTCCGGCGGAGCGACTTGTATTTTCAGCGCACCGCGCCGAAACAGAGTTCGGCCAGCGCTTTGGCTTTTTCCCGTTTTTTCGAATCGGAAAGCGTTTCATCCAGCTGAATCTTGACGAACGCCGATCCGATCACGATGCCGTCCGCGCCTTCCGCCGCCGCACGCGCGGTTTCCGGCGAACTGATGCCGAATCCGGCCGCCACCGGTGCGGGACTGACTTCCCGCAGTGCGGTCAGGTTCCGCAGCAGGTCGTCCGGCAGCGCCGTCCGGGTCCCGGTGACGCCGCGGACCGTGATGTAGTAGACGAAACTCCGGCAGCCGGCGGTGATTTTTTTCATGCGTTCGACTCCGGTCGCGGGCGAGACCAGCGGGATCAGTTCGATGCCGTTTGCGTTGAGCACGGGTTCGATTTCCGCGCGTTCCTCGAACGGGACATCCACCACAAGCGCACCGTCTACTCCGGCTTCCGCCGCGCGTTTCGCGAAGTTTTCCAGCCCCATGAAATAAATCGGGTTGTAATAGGAAAACAGCACCAGTCCGAGTTCCGGATATTCTTTCCGGAGCGTTGCGGCGATTTCGAAAACTTTGTCGATGGTAAATCCGTTGCGCAAGGCCAGCTGCGAGGAGCGCTGGATCACCGGTCCGTCCGCGGTGGGATCGGAAAACGGGATTCCCAGTTCGAGAATGTCCACGCCGCCTTCGATCATGCCGTGCATGAATTCCAGGGAAGACTGCACCGACGGACAGCCGGCGGTGACATAGCCGACCGCGGCTTTGCGGCCGGACGAAAAGATTTTCTGAAAACGGTTCATGATATGCAGAGCTCCTTCATTCGCATTTGAGAATTTTGTTTCCGGCCTTGTAAGCCCGGATGTTTTCCATGTCTTTGTCGCCGCGTCCGGAAAGACAGATCACGATCGACTGGTCTTTTCCCATTTTCGGCGCGTTTTTGAGCGCCTGCGCGATGGCGTGGGAGGACTCCAGCGCGGGCAGGATGCCCTCGAGACGGCAGAGCAGATCGAAGGCTTCGATCGCCTCGTTGTCGTTGATTGCGGTGTATTGAGCCCGTCCGGTGTCGTGCAGATATGCGTGTTCGGGTCCGACGCCCGGATAATCCAAGCCGGCGGAGACGGAATACGCATCGATGACCTGACCGTGCTTGTCCTGAAGCAGGTAGCTTTTGCTGCCGTGGAGGACTCCGACCTGACCGCCGTTGATGCTGGCGGCGTGGTGTCCGGTTTCGATTCCCATGCCGCCGGCCTCGACTCCGATGAGTTTCACCCCGGCATCCTTTTCGAATCCGGCGAAGATTCCCATGGCGTTGCTGCCGCCGCCGACGCAGGCAATGACCTCGTCGGGCAGTTTGCCGAACCGTTCCAGAAATTGCGCGCGCGCTTCTTTGCCGATCACCGACTGGAATTCCTTGACCATTTCCGGGTAGGGGGCCGGACCGGCCACGGTTCCGATTACGTAGAACGTGTTTTCAACGGTGGCGACCCAGTCGCGGAGCGCCTCGTTCATGGCGTCCTTGAGCGTGCCGGTGCCGCTGGAGACGGAGCGGATTTTCGCGCCGAGCATTTCCATGCGTTCCACGTTGGGCTGCTGACGGCGGATATCCGCTTCGCCCATGAAGATTTCGCATTCGAACCCGAAGCGTGCGGCGACCGTCGCGGTGGCGACGCCGTGCATTCCCGCGCCGGTTTCGGCGATCAGGCGGGTTTTGCCCATGCGTTTGGCCAGCAGCGCCTGTCCGAGCGTGTTGTTGATTTTGTGGGCGCCGGTATGGTTGAGGTCCTCGCGTTTGAGATAGATTCTGGCACCGCCGCAATGCTCCGTGAGCCGTTCGGCGAAATAGAGCGGCGATTCACGGCCGACGTAATCTTTCAGGAAATACTGCATTTCCGCAATGAATTCCGGATCGTCCCTGAATTTCCGGTAGGCGGCGTCAAGTTCCTCCAGCGCGGGCATGAGCGTTTCCGCCACATACTGCCCGCCGTAAATGTCATAATGAGTGTTTTTCATGAATTTCCTCCTGTATCCGGTCCGCTTTGCGTATCCGGTTGATGATTTCAACAAGTTTTTTGTGATCTTTGATCCCCGGCTGTTTTTCCACGCCGGAGCAGATGTCGAGTCCGGCGGGCGCGACGGTTTCGATGGCGTGGGCCGCATTTTCGAGCGCGATTCCGCCGGCCAGAAACATCCGGCGCCTGCGCGCGATCAGCTGGACCAGCGACCAGTTGCAGTCGTTGCCCTGTTTGTCGGAATCGGCCAGCTGGGTGAAGCCGTGAAAATTCAGACTTTCGGTGAAAACCGCGGACGAGGTGAACGGCAGAGCTTTCCAGACTTCATATTCGAGCGAGAGCACCCTGGCCGTTTCCGGCGTTTCATGTCCGTGGAGCTGAACGATGTCCAGTCCGCAGAAATCCATGATTTTGCGGATATCCGGATTCGGCGCATCGCGGAAAACTCCGACTTTCTTCACGCTCTGCGGCAGTTGTTTCACGATGTCGCGGACCGTTTCCGGCCCGACTTTCCGCGGACTGCCGGGGGCGAAGATGAAACCGAGAAAATCCGCTCCGGCATCCGCCGCCGTGCGGGCGTCTTCCGGATTGGTGATGCCGCAGATTTTAATCAGCGTATGCATGTTTTTCCTCCCCGCAGCTCCCGCAGTTTTTCGCCGGGATGTTCGTGCCGCATCAGCGTTTCCCCGATCAGGTAGGCATCCGCGGGAAGCTGGGCGAAATCCTCCGCACTCCGGATGCCGGATTCGGCCACGGCGGCGCAGCCGGACGGAATGAGCCTGAGCAGATCGCCGGTTCCGCGGATATCCGTGTGGAAGGTCCGCAGATCGCGGCTGTTGACCCCGATGACCCGTGCGCCGAGACCGAGAAGACGTTTTACTTCCGCCTCGTCATGGGCTTCGCACAGCGCGTCCATGCCGAGTTCGTGCGCGGTCGCGAGCAGTCCGGCGAATTTGGCGTCGTCCGGGATCAAAGCGGCGATCAGCAGCGCGGCGTCCGCTCCGGCGGCCCGGGCTTCGAGCAGTTCGTAGCGGTCGGTGAGAAAATCCTTCCGGAGCACCGGAACGGTCGTTTCCCGCGCCAGTTCGGCGACTTTTTGCAGATACTCCAGCGATCCCTGGAAGAAATGCGGTTCGGTCAGCACGGAAATGGCGGCCGCGCCGGCTTCCAGATATTCGGCGGCGAACTGTTCGAAGCGGAAATCGGGCCGGATGAGACCTTTCGAGGGCGAGGCTTTTTTGAGTTCGGCGATGATCCGGATGCCGTCTTTCGATTTCAGCGAATCATAGAGCGACTTCGGCGGCGGGACGAGTTCGATTTTCCGGAGCAGTTCCGTTTCCGAAACCTGCCGGAACGACTGTTCGCGGTCTTGGCTCCTGAGCTCGGCGATCTGCTGAAGAATATTCTTTCCTTCAGCCATTTTTCGAGCTCCGGATGAGGACTTCGAGTTTTTCCAGCGCGGCGCCGGAGTCGATGGATTTTTCGGCCTGGCGGATGCCGTCGCGCAAGTCTTCGGCTTTGCCGGCGACGAGGATGGCCGCGCCGCTGTTGAGCAGCGTGATGGCGCGGGCACCGCCGCGTTCTTCGCCGGAAAGGATGCTGCGGAGAATCCGCGCGTTTTCCTTGATGTCGCCGCCGGGAATTTCCGAAGCGTCATAGAGTTTTCCCAGATAAAGTTCCGGCCGGAGATCGAAGGTGTGAATCTCTCCGTCTTTGAGCTCGGAAACGCGGGTCGGCGCGCAGATCGTGATTTCATCCATGCCGTCGTGTCCGTGCACGACCATCGCCCGGCGGACGTTCAGACCGCGCAGCACGCGGGCAAAGAGTTCGGTGAGTTTTGCGTCATAGACGCCGAGCAGCTGGGCGTTTGCGTTGGCCGGGTTGATGAGCGGTCCGAGCTGATTGAATATCGTGCGGATTCCCAGTTCGCGCCGGAACGGCGCCACCGTGCCCATGACCGGATGGAGTTTCGCGGCGAAAAGAAATCCGATGCCGTGGTCCATGATCGAATCTTCGACCGTTTCGGGCGAGGCGTCCAGATTGTATCCGAGTTCGGCGAGCACGTCGGCGGAACCGCATTGACTGGAAACGGAGCGGTTGCCGTGCTTGGCCACGCCGACGCCCGCGCCGGCGGCGACGAACGCGCAGGTGGTCGAGATATTGAAGGTGGAACGTCCCCCGCGGCGGTCTCCGCCGGTGCCGCAGGTGTCGATGACCGGGCGGGCGCCGTGGTCGATGAAGCGGCATTTGCGCCGGAGCATCCGGGCGGCGCCGGTGAGTTCGCTTTCCGATTCGCCTTTCGCGCGCAATGCGGCCAGCAGGGCTCCGATCTGTACGGGCGGGACCTGACCGGATGCGATCTTTTCCAGCGCTCCGGCGGTTTCTTCGGCGGTAAGATCGTTTCCGGCGAGGATTTTTTCCAGTTCGGGTTTCAGCATGATGCACCTCCCGAACGGAATTCCCGCACCATGCGGATGAAATTGCGCAGCTGACGTTTGCCGCTCTGCGTAAGCACCGATTCCGGGTGGTACTGGATTCCCTCGATCAGCCGCGTCCGGTGACGCAGCCCCATGAGTTCTCCGTCCTCGCTGGTCGCGGTCGGGATGAGTTCATCGGGCAGGGTGTTTTTGTCGACCGCAAGCGAGTGGTAGCGGACCGCCTGGAACGGATTTTCCAGCCCGGCGAAAAGGCCCTTGCCGTCATGGCTGACGGCGGAGATTTTTCCGTGCATGAGCCGTTGCGCCGGAACGATTTTTGCACCGAAGGCATATCCGATCGCCTGATGTCCGAGGCAGACCCCCAGCAGCGGCATGTTTCCCGCGCTGCGGATGAGGTCGATCATGATCCCGGCGTTTTCGGGGCGTCCGGGACCGGGCGAGAGAACGATCGCTTCCGCACCGGAGTTGAGGACGGCCGCGACGGAGATCTCATCGTTGCGCGCCACCTTCATTTCAATGCCGAGAATCTGGAAATACTGCACCAGATTGTAGGTGAACGAGTCGTAATTGTCAATCATCAGAAACATGGTGAAAAGCTCCTTTATTCAGATTATCGGCTGGCGGAGCGCCTTCATGACGGCCGCGCCTTTGTTGAGGGTTTCCTCGTATTCCTTTTCGGGAACGGAATCGGCCACGATGCCGGCGCCGGCCTGAAGCGTGAGCGTGCCGCGGTTGATTTCCAGCGTGCGGATGACGATGGCCAGGTCCATGTTGCCGCTGTTGCTGAAATATCCGACCGCGCCGCCGTAAGCGCCGCGGGCTTCCGGTTCGAGTTCGTGAATGATCTCCATGGCCCGGATTTTGGGCGCGCCGGAAAGCGTCCCGGCGGGGAATGCGGCTGCGGCGAGGTCAAAGGCGTCATATTCCGGCTGCAGCATGGCATCGATGTCGGACACCAGATGCATGACGTGCGAATAGCGTTGGACCTCCATGAAGGATTTGAGCTGAACGCTGCCGGGTTCGGCCAGCCGTCCCAGATCGTTCCGACCGAGATCGACCAGCATCAGGTGCTCGGCGCGTTCCTTTTCATCGGAAAGCAGTTCGTCGGCGAGTGCGGCATCCTCCTGCCGGGTGAGTCCGCGTTTGCGCGTGCCCGCGATGGGGCGGATCGAAGCGATGCCGTCGGTCAGTTTGACCATGGTTTCCGGGGACGAGCCGATCAGCATGTGTTCGCCGTTTTTCAGGAAAAAGAGATACGGCGAGGGGTTGATGAGCCGCAGAGCGCGGTAGACGTTGACGGGGTCGACGTTTTCCTTCGCGGTGAATTTCTGCGAGGGGACGACCTGAATGATGTCGCCCTGCCGGATGTATTCGCGGGCGCGTTCGACCATGGCGCAGAACTGTTCCTTGGAGATGGTCGGCTTCAGCACGATTTCGGACGGCGTTTCCGAGAACGGATGTTCCCTGCGCTGAATCATTTTACCGTAGAGTTCCATGATGCGGCGTCCGGCCGCGGCGTAATCCGCTTCCGGGTTCTCCCCGGGCCGCACTTCCACAATGATCATCACCGTGTGACGGAGATTGTCGAATACGATCATTTCCCCGGTCATCAGGAACATGGCGTCGGGCGTGCCGGGGTCGGTTTTCGGCGCCGGCAGCTTCTCGAATTCTCCGGCGATCTCGTAATTCATACAGCCGATCGCGCCGCCGGAAAGCGGCGGGAGACCTTCCGGCCGGGCGGTCGGATGCTGTTTCATAAGTTCGCGCAGAGCGAAAAACGGCTTTCCGTCCGGCGCGGGCAGTTCGGTTTTGTCCCCGCTGCGGCCGGTCAGGAATGCCTTGCCGTGTTCCACGGTGAAAATCGCATACGGATCGACCCCGAGGAAGGAATAGCGTCCGATCCGTTCGCCGCCTTCCACACTTTCGAGCAGAAAGACGTTTTCCTCGTCGGCGAAAGCGGAAAGCGCGGAGACGGGCGTTTCCATGTCGGCAAGGAATTCCCGGAATACGGGAACGTGCTTCGTGCCTTTTTCCGAGAGGCGCTGGAACTCGTTGAAATCCGGTTTGAACATTCTTTTTTCCTCCTGTTCTGTATATTATGATTGTTTTCCGGAACAAATCTGCACAAAAAAAGCGGACCCGGGGTTCCCGCAGGAGCCCGATCCGCCGGTTTTCCGCTCTGAAGCCGGTTTACGGCAGGCGGCAGGAATCGGAACTCCCTACGGACTCCGCCAGCACCACCGGAAACCTTTTTCAAATCGATTCATTTTTTACTCTGTTACAAAAAAACGGACCACACCGCCTTCGGCATGGTCCGTATCTGGATTCAATTTATTTCAGTTCAAAAGCACAACATCGAAACGCAAATGCGGACCGTTACAGGCCAGCCTTGCCAGCGCCAGGTGAAAGCGATGTTTTCGACGATGTTCATTATGACCTCTGAAATCCTTTGTTTCCCTGCAATATAATCGTTCAAAACCGAAAAGCAAGCGCCGTTTTGAAAAAAAAGCGTTTTTTTTTCGGATTTTTTCGTCGAACTTCTTATTTCTCCTGATAAAGGAACAGGTTCCGGAAGATGCCGGAATAACCGCCGCGCTCGCTGGAGATCACGCGGACCACGATCCGGTTTTTGCCGGGTTTGAGCAGACCTGGAGCGATTTTCTGAGTCCAGGTGTATTTGTAGCGTTCCCACCAGCAGTGGAACGGCTGATAGGCGGCCATCTGACCGTTGAACCAGACCCAGGCTTCGTTGTTGATTCCGCCGACCAGCAGCGAGAGCTTGTCGGGGTCGAATTTCGCCGGCAGCTCGAAATCCGCGGCGTAGAACATTTCACCCATGAACGGGATCATGTGCTTGCGGTCGTTGAAGTACCCCTGAAATTCGATCGGGCAGGGGACCTTGATGTCCTTCCAGCCGGAAATGTCGAAGTCCTTGCGGAACCATTCGTCCGGAATGCCCAGACCGTAGGGATCGGGGGCGAATTTCCAGACGCGCGGAAAATCGACCGCCAGCGTGCCCTTCGTGCCGTCGCGCAGCGCCTGGAGATTGACATATTGTTTCTCTTTACCCATCGAGGAGCGGTTGGCGCCGAAAAGACCGTACATCGGCCGCTGGTCCATGCGGTAGTCCGAGGGGTTGAAATGGGACGGAGAAATCTCGTATATCTTCTTTTCGATCGACTGCATTTTTCTCGCCAGTTCGGCGGCGCGCGCGTAGTCGAGATTGAGTTCGGCCACGTTGCGCATTTCGCTGTAGGTGAGCAGATGGTCGGCGGTAAGCCGGAGCATGGTCATGCGCAGTTTCAGCGATTCGTCTTTCGTGTCCGCGGTCAGCCGTTCGGCTTGGGCGATCAGCGGCATGAGCGAGGAGATGAACTTGTAGTTGTAAACGAAATGGATCAGTTCCTCTTCATGGGTGTTGACCGGGAATTCCCGGATGGCGTCTTCCAGCGCGGTGTAGAACTTCTTGACCGGTTTCGCGGCGGGGCCGTAGAGTTTTTCGTAGGCTTCGGCGAGCAGTTTTTCGCCGTCTCCGTCCGGGTTCCAGAGCATTCTGGCGAGCATGTAGATGTTCAGGAAGTGATGATTCCAGATCGAACGGCATTCCCAGCGCATGCCCAGCGGCTTGCGGCTGGGATCGGAAAGGAACTGCACGTCCTCGATAATATTGTGCATCTGCGGGATCGGCAGATCGAGATTGAAGAGGAAATTCGGATAGTAGGGGCGGTAGATGAATTTGTCCATGCGGCGTTTCCACGACTGGAACATCGCGGCGATCTGACGGGACTGCCAGTTGTCCGGGTCGCTGATCGGCCGGACCAGCGAATATTCGAGCAGCGCCAGATGTCCGGCGACGTTGTCCGCGAACCGGAATTCGGACGGCGGCGTGTAGATTCTCCCCGCGTAGATGCTGGCGGAAATGATCTTGTCCGGGAATTCCTTTTTCAGCCGGGCGGCCACGTTGCTGATGAGGCGGTAATAGGAGCCGCTGACGGAAGGTTTTCCCTTGGTGGGACTGTCGCCGCCGGAGGATTTGCGGATGTTGCCGTTGGCGGCGAGACAGCGCGGACAATAGCAGACGAACGTGCCGTCATGCGGGGCGAATCCGGCATAGGTGACCTGCGGATTTTTGCGGAAAAATTCGCCGATCTTTTTCACCAGCAGGTCTTCCACGTCGGGATTGGTCATGCAGATCACCTTGATGTCGCGTCCCTTGCCGTCGGGCAGCAGTCCGAAGTATTCCGGATGGGTCTTGAACATGTCGTTGGTGATATAGCGGTGGATCGAACTGTCGCTGGCATTGCTGAATCCGGCTTGGTATTCGAGCAGCCGGTTGCGGTGGAAGAAGGCATCCAGATCGTTCGCGTTGGCTTTGGATGGCGTGAGCCAGTAGCCGCGGAGCAGGAAGCCGGGACGCTCGAACACGTCGAGTTTTCCGATCTCGATCGTGGGTCGGTGCGGCACGACCTCGCCGATCTTCCCCGGCATGAACCAGCGGCAGCCGAGATGTTCGAGGAACGCATAGACCGCGAACAGCGTGCCTTTGTAGGCAGTGCCGAAATCCAGCAGCCACGGACGGTCGGGGTCGGGACGTTTCTTCTTTTTGTTCGAGTGTCCGCTGCGGTCGGTGCTCAGAATCCAGCCGTCGTCGTTGCCGGCCAGCACCAGATCGCTGCCGACCGTCCGGATGATGAAGCCTTCGCGGGTCTCCTCGTAGCTCTGGCCGGAGGGGAGATTCAGCTTCATGTTCGCGGTATAGCGGCTGGGACCGACCAGAATCTTCGGTCCGGCGACCTGCTGATCGTCGGTTCTGATGACGAAATCCGCACCGGAGATACGGTCGAGGAAATGTTTGAGTTCTTTGGCGGCAAGCTGGTTTTTGTAAGGTGCGCCCGCGGCGACGACGATGGTTGCTTTGGCTTTGCCGTTTTCGGTCAAAGTCATGGCCGATGCGGTAGTCATGATGACGGCTCCCAGTAAGACGGTGATGATTTTATTCATGCGGAAATGATCTCCTGTTTAGTTGTTTGCGCGTTACCAGTTCGGCGCCATTTTCTTGGAACTTTCGCCCTGCGGCGCCACGATGTAGTAATATTTCAGTTTGGCCTTGCCCGGATAGAGCATGAACGCCGAACCGTCGTAACAGCTGACGTTGCGCGGAATGGTGCCGTTGGTCGCGCCGCCGCCGTGACCGTATTTATACGTGATGGTGGAGCCTTCGTTGCCGACGGAACAGTCGTTGACCAGCTGATCGCGCCAGTTGGTCTGTCGTCCTTCGGTGATGAACAGCACCTTGCTGGGCTGACGGATGACTTTGTAGCCGCCCTTCTTCAATCCTTCCCGGATGGTGCCCCACGGATTGGTGCCGAGCCAGGCGTTGACCCCGTAAGTCCGGTCGTCGGCCTTGTAATAACCTGTCTTCCGGATTTTCGCGGGCGTGCCCTGACAGAACATCACGTGCTTGCGGCTCTGGAATTTCTTTTTGCTGATCTTCAGCCGTTCCTGAATCGCGACCAGCCACAGTTCGCCGACCCATTCGGTTTCCTGCGTCTGCAATCCTTTGTAATCGTCGATATAGCCGTGCGTGGCGAAGGAAACGGTCCGGACATTGCTCAGACACGCGATGGCGCGGCCTTTTTCCCGGACGCTCCGCAGCGCCGGCAGCAGCATCCCTGCCAGGATCGCGATGATGGCGATTACGACCAGAAGTTCTATCAAAGTGAACTTCAACAAGTTGCGGTTTCGATTCTTTCCCATTTCCATTTCCCCTCTGGTTAAATTTTACTTCAGCTCGACCTTGCAGAAATCGGACAGTTTTTTGCGTTTTCCGCTGAACAGGATCGCCGCGCGCCACGGGGCTTCGCCTTCCCTTTTCCCCCGCATGAACTGCCGGATGAACATCCCTTTCAATTCTTTCGCTTTGGCGGGATCGGCCGCAACGGCTTTCCACGGGATCGTCACCAGCGCGGACCAGCCTTTGTCGGTGATCTTGACCTGGGCGATCCATTTCGACTTGGGCACGTTCGAAAAACGGTTGCCGGAAGGATCGGTGACGACCTGGACGGTTTTTCCGCCGTCGGCGTTCAGGTAGATTTCGAATCCTTCGCCCCAGGGGAAGACTTTTTCGCCTTTGACCGGTTTGCGGTAGAGCATCTTGGCGACGTCGGGCACGTCGCACTTGATGCCGGCATAGAGATTCTTCTCATCGTAGAGCAGACGCAGCTCGGTCTTGTCCGGATGGCGTTTCAGCGAAGTGTTCCAGTTGAACTGTTCCGCAACGGGCGCTTTCGTCCAGTCGCCGGATTTGAAATCGGGATCGAATTCCGGAACGGATGCGGTCTTGATCGCGGTCACGCGCTTGTTGCGCGCCAGATCGAGGTAGGCTTCGAAGTTTTTGCGCAGCGCGGCGAGCATCTTTTTGCCGTTGGGCTTGTCGACTTTTTCCGCCGCATGGTCGAGCGCGGCACGGCATTTCGGCACGATCCCGGTTTCGATCACGTGCGTCTTCCAGTTCGTGTTCGCCACGTCGTTCCAAATGGAACGGCCGGGAATCTTGAACCACTGTTCCTCAATCAGACGGTAATATTCGGCAACGTCATCGGCGGCTTTGCCGTAGACGCGGGTCAGAAATTCCTTGCGCAATGCCTTGACGTCGCGGTGCGGATTCCAGCAGCCCTGCGCCAGCATCCAGAAATACATGGAGTTGACGTCCCAGCTCCGGGTGATCTGGCCGGGTGCATCCGCGTCGGCACGCATCTCGCTGTAGGTGCGGATCGAACCGTGTTTGTTGACATACTGCCAGTCGGCGAAGGCGATCACGTCGATCGGACGCGGGAAATCGCCGCACAGACCGTAATATTCGCGCCAGGTGATGTTTTTCGTGAGTTTGGACCAGCGGCTGAACCGGTCCAGGGTCTTCTCATTTTCCTTCGCGGTGATCGGGTATTTCGAGTTCTTGCTGATCGGGCAGAACGAGATGTCGATGTTCGATTCGACGGGGCAGGCGGGGGGGGGGATGACCGTGAAGATGTAGGCGAAGGTCAGAATCCGCTTGTCCGGGTATTTTTCCTTGACGTAATGCGCGATCCGGTTGAGCATCATGAAGAACTGCGTGGAGCGGAACGCGGGGTCCTTGGGGTCGACCGTTTTGCCGTCCGGCAGGCGGATCGGTTTCATGCATTCGGGACATTCGCACAGGTTGCGCTGGTCCTCGATCATGATGCGGTAGGTGTCGTACTGCGGATTGGCTTTGATGCGGGCGTCCACTTCGGAGATGAAGGCTTTGACCAGTTCCGGATTGGTGAAGCAGAGCTGCACCAGCGCCTTGTGTTCGTGCGGGACCAGCCGTTTCCCGTTTTTCAGCGGATAGAACTCCGGATGGGTCTTGAAATATTTTTTCTCGGGGATGTAAACGCTGACGATATTGTGTCCTCCGCCGTATTCCAGCCAGCAGCCGTAGACTTTTTTCAGCGGGTCGTTGACGTCCATCGCGATCCAGTTGGACCGGTTGCGGACCTGCCAGATATTGTTCGCGGCGGCATTTCTGCGTCCCATCTGCCAGCCGCGCAGAATGAATGCGGGGATGTCGATGAAGTCGGTCTGCGTGAGCGTGAGGTTCGGGTCGGGGGTAAAGATCGTGCCGAACGTCTCGTCCGGACGCGCCCAGATGATGTCGCTGTTCCGGTAGAGCAGCTGGAAGACGCCGTTGAGGACGCCCTTGGAACGTCCGGCGTTCAGATAGACCTTGCCGGATTTTTCGCGGACCGAAAAACCGTCGTTGTCCTGGAATTTCGCTTTGTCCGCCGGATAATTTTTCGAAGCGGGATCGAGCACGATCTGGGCTTTCGCCGGATTTTCCGCTGTGACGATCGCGAGTTTCGCACCGGAAATCTTTTCGATCCAGAGCTGAAGTTCGTCCGCCGCCAGTTTCACGGTCGGGTCCGCTTTTTCGGGAATGACGATTTCCGCCGCCGGTTTTCCGGCTTTCGCGCAGACCAGTGCTCCGTGGAGACTGACCGGCAGTGCGGTCAGAACCGACAGGAGCATTGCGGTTGCCGCGATCTGTTTTCGAGTTGACATCTTAACCACCTTTTTTATATTGTCTTTCTGTTTTTTTTCTGACGATCTTCCCGGACGGTCACGGTTTGAGCTTCACGCTGGTAAAGGTTTCGACTTTATGACGGGCACCGCTGTTGAGGATTGCCACTTTGACCGAGATGCCGCCCTCCTTTTTCGCCGGCACGAAATGCCGGACAAACAGGCCTTTCAGTTCTTTCTGTTTGGCCGGATCAATCCGGAGCCCTTCCCACGGGATTGTGATCAGGGCGCTCCAGCCGGTTTTGTCGATACTGGTCTGAGCGGTCCATTTGACCTTGGCACCGGCGGAAAAACGATTTCCGCTCGGATCGGTGGCCAGCTGGGCGAATTTATGTTTTTTGCCCCAGTTGCCGGTCAGGAATATTTCGAATCCTTCCCCCCACGGCAGGACCTTTTCGCCGTCGACATGCTGGCGGTAACGCATTTTCTTCACGTTTTTGACCGAGCAGCGCAGTCCGACGTACAGATTTTTCCGGTCATACAGCAGCCGGAGCTCGGTGCGGTCGGGATGCGGTTTTTTTGACGAGTTCCAGAAGAACTGTTCCGACGGCGGACATTCCGCCCAGGTGCCGGAGGTGAATTTCGGATCGAATTCCGGCGCGCCGTCGGTGCGGTAAGCCGTGATCTCGTGCGAAAGCTGCATGGCAGAGTAAGACTCGAACGTTTTCCGGAGCCGTTCCAGCATCTTTGCGCCGTTGGGTTTGTCGACTTTCGCTTTGGCCTGCTCGAGTGCGGCCCGGCACTTCGGCACGATCCCGGTGGTGACGACATACTTTTTCCATTCCACGTTCGGCGTGTTGCGGTAGGTGGAGTGGCCGGGAATCTTGTTCCACTGTTCTTCGATCAGACGGTAAAACTCCTCGACATCGGCGGCGGCTTTGCCGTAAACCCGCCGGAAAAAGTCTTTTCGCAGGTCCTTCACTTCCCGGTTGAGATCCCAGCAGCCCTGCGTGATGACCCAGAAATAGAGCGCATTGACATCCCAGCTGCTGCCGGGTTCGCCGGTATTCTGGAAATCACCGCGCATTTCGCTGTAGGTCCGGTCGACTCCGAACTTGTGGAGATACCGCCAGTCCGGGATCGCGACCGCATCGATCGGACGCGGGAAATCGCCGCACAGTCCGAAGTATTCCCGCCAGATGATGTTCTTCGTCAATTTGGTCCACCCCAGAAAACGTTCCCGCGTCCCTTTGGCCTCCTCCTCGGTCAGCGTGTGCTTGGAATTTTTCGAGATCGGGCAGAACAGAATGTCGATGTTCGGCTCCACCGGACACGCCGGCGGGACCACGGTGAAGAAATACGCATAGGTCCGGATCCGTTTGCCCGGATATTTTTTCGCCACATATCGGGCGACCTGATTCAGAAACAGGAAGAACTGAGTCGAACGGAACGCCGGGTCCTTGGGGTCGACCGTTTTGCCGTCCGGCAGCTTGATCGGCTTCAGACATTCCGGACAGTGACAGACGTTGTGATTGTCTTCGATCCCGACCCGGAAGTTGATATGCTGCGGATTCTCCTTGATCGTGTTGTCGATTTCACGGATGAACGTGTCGATCATCTCCTGATTCGTGAAACACAGCTGCACTAGATTCTTGAACGCGTGCGGACGCATCCGCTGTCCATCCTGCAGCGGGAAGAATTCCGGATGGGTCTGGAAATATTTTTTTTCGGAAATGTACCGCGAAGCGATATTGTGTCCGCCGCCTATTTCCTGTTCGTAACCGTATTTCACCTTCAGCGCCCTTTTGTCGGGTGCGGTGGTGCACCAGTTGGTGCAGTTGCGCATCTGCCAGAAGTTGGATGCGCTCTGATTCTTGCGTGACATCTGCCAGCCGCGGAGCCGGTAGACCGGGATGTCGATATAATCGGTCTGCGTCAGGGTGAGATTCGGATTTTTCGTGAACACCGTGCCGATCTCCTCGTCGGGCCGGGCCCAGATGATGTCGCTGTTGCGGTAAAGCATCCGGAAGACGCCGTTGAGCACGCCTTTCGGACAGCCGGCGTTGAGATAGACTTTGTTTCCTTTTTCGCGAACGGAATATCCGTCGTTGTCTTTGAATTTCGCTTTGTCGGCGGGAAAGTTTTTCGAGGCTGGGTCGAGCACGATCTGCGCTTTGCCGGACTGTTCCTGCCGGACGATCGGCAGTTTGGCGCCGGAAATCTTTTCGATCCAGAGCTGCAGTTCCTCCGCCGCTGCGGTCACGGTTTCATCGGCCTTGGCGGAAATGACGATTTCCGCTGCCGGTTTGCCGTTTTTCGCGCAGACCAGCGCGGAGAATGCAGATTGCGGGATCATGCCGAGTGCGATGGTCAGAATGGAAATGCAGGCGGCGAAACTCATGCGCTTTTCAGATATCATGGCTCTGTTCCTTATTTTTGTCCGGGAAGAATAATATTTTCCGGAGATTTGCATTTTTTCAGTGATATTCCTTGTTGTTTTACTATACAGCGTGGAAGTTTTTTTTCAAGATAAAAACATCATTTTTTGCGGACTGCCATCGACCGTGCTCGGGCAGGTGGAACGAGACGGGGCGGAAAACAGGAAAAAAAACGGCGGCCGACTTGATTTTCATTTGCAGGAATGATATATTGACCGAATGGTTCGGGTCTGCTCGGACCGTAGCGGTTTACTGATTTTTTTCATTCATTTGCTGTGCAGGGAAAAGTGATGCGCGCGTTGTGGATTGTTCGTTTTGTTTTGCCTCTGCTGACCGGCTGTATCCTCTATGCCGCCGGCTGCGGTCCGGCATGGAGCATCGGATCGTTCCTGCTGACAGCCTCTGTGTGTTTCCCTTGCGGCAGGGCCGGGTCCGCCGCGGCTGCGGAACGGCAGCCCGTGCTGAATTTCACTTGCCCGGACCGCGTTCGCAAATGGGTGTATCCGGTCGTCTTTCTGGCCGGATTCGTCGTCTGCTTTTTTTCCGTTCATCAGAACAGTGATGCTCCCGGTTCGTGGAAATACGACCGGGTCCGGCTGGATCTTCATGGAGAAGAGGAGACCGAGTACAGCCGTAAAGTTCGGTGGTCCGGTTCGGAAGTCCGCGTCGTTGGCAATTTCACCAAGGAAAGCCTCGTCGAGGCGGACGGTCTCCGGCTGAAACGGACGACCGATCGGAAGCAGTTCGAGGCGGCGCCCGGTCAATATTATTTCGATGGCGTCACGTATATCATGGTCTCCCCGGAATTCAAACAGATCACTGCGGCTACCCCGCGGAAAATCGTCCGGAAACTGGCCAGTCCGGTCTGGCTGTTTGTATTGCTGCTGGTCCTCTGCCTGTGGAGTTCCTGCTGCGAGACCGGCTTTTTTCCGGCGGAGGCATCTCCGGTGCGCGATCCCGGCCGGATGCTGGTGATCGTGCTGGCTGTTGCTTCGGTCGCGTTCATAACCTGGATGTACGGACAGCTGCTGCCGATCAAATACACGATGGATGGACCGCACTATCTTTCGTTCACGGCGGCGGGGAATCCGATCCCGGCGACGCTGGTGTCCTACCGGACGCCGGGTTATCCGCTGCTGCTGAAAGGGATCACCTATTTTTCACCTGTGACTCACAATTCTTTGATCGTAGTCCAGTATGGCCTATATTTCCTTGCTCTGGGTTGGCTGCTGTATGAACTTTACCGGTTCGGACTGCCTTCGGCGGGCTGTCTGGCGCTGCATATCGTATTTGCGAAATACATGTTCTGCTATCATAATTTCATGCTGGCGGATTCTCCCGGCCTGACGGGGATCATTCTGCTGCTGGCTTTTTCGATTGCCTGGTATCGGCATTTGGCTGTCGGCTGCAGTGCGGGACAGCAGGTATGCTGGTATGTTTTCGGGAGTCTGCTGGTGTTCGTCCAGCTGATGATCAAACCGTTCCCAGGCACGATCTTCATTCCGGGGGGCATGGCGTTTCTTTTCTCTCTTTATGATGGAAAACTTCGCAAAGGCTTCCGTCATGCGGTCTGCTTCAGCCTGGCGGCATTGATCCTGCCGCTGTTGTTCTGCAGTTATCGTTACTGGAAGACGGGTGATTTCAATTTTGCGTCGCTGGCCGCGTTCCAGATGTGTTCGACCGCAATCATCCTGCATGATCTGGCGAAGTCGGCGCAACTGGATGCCGATGCCCGCCGGGATATGGAAAGCATTGTGTCGGAGACACTCAAAGCGAATCCCGGACTGGTCTGGCCGATCGATCTGGATCGTCTGAAATCGCCCGCACTGGATTACGAGACTTACGCCAACCGGATCATGTATCATCCCGGTCTCCGGTCCGGTTCCTGGCTGAAAGACAAGAATATCGGGAAAGCGGTGTCGGAGGACGTCGGCGTGGAACTCGCCTGCAAAAAACTCCTTTCCCAGCTGCTTCCGTGCGTGGACCGCGGGAAATTCTTTCGACTGCAGGGATTTTATCTGCGTCAGTTGGGGGCATACTTGAGTTATCCGCCGATGGTCGATGAAACATTTGCCGAAAATTCCCCGTTCGGCAAAAGCAGCCGGGTGCTGTTTCTCTTCCTGCTTCCTCTGTCGGCTGCGATTTATCTCGGCAGGTGGAATCGGCAGAAAACGCCGGAAGTCGATGCTTCCGCCTGCTGCAATTTCAAGCTGATGTTTCTGCTGGTCGCGCTGGCTTTTCTGGGTGCCTGCGGAACCATTTCCACTTTTGTGCTGGTGACGCCGTTCATTGAAGTCCGTCGGGAGATGATCGGGCTGTTCAGTATTTTCTTCGGCACTTTCGGCCTGATAGTCTACAGTTTCTGGTATGTAGGAATCAATCTGCTGAAACGGCTCTTTTTCAATCATTGTTCGAGGTGAAAAATGGCAACCGGACCATCCCGTTCCAAACAACTTTCCCTGATTCTTCTGTCGTATTACAGCAAGGACCGGATCGAACGCTGTTACGACCGGATTCGTACGCTGCTGGAGTCCGAGCGGATTCCGTTTGAATTCATTGTGATGGATGACGGTTCCCGGGATGAATCCTATGCGTTGGCTCTGGATTTGGAAAAGCGCTATGACAACGTTCATGCTTATCAGTTGAGTCGGAACTATACCAGTCATTATTCCATTTTTGCCGGATTGTCGGTTTGTTCCGGCGCCTGTGCCATGCCGATCGTGGACGACGAACAGCAGCCGTATCAGACGATCGTGGACATGTACCGGCTGTGGGAACAGGGGCACAAGGTGATCATTCCGCACCGGATCAGCCGGAACGATCCGCCGGTGAGCAAATGGTTTTCGCAGGGGTTCTACCTGCTGATGAACCGTTTTTCCGAGGTGAAATATCCTCCCGGCGGCGCGGACCTGTTTTTCATCGACCGCGAGATCATCGATATCCTGAACGAGCGGATTCATCCGATCAACACTTCGTCGATCGCCGAGGTGCTGCGTCTCGGGTTCGATCCGTATTTTTACGGCTACGAACGGCCGCTGGGACTGAACAAAAACAAATCCCGCTGGACTTTCCGGAAGAAATTCCGTCTTGCCAAAGACACTTTTTTCTCTTCGTCGACCTTCCCGATCATGTTGATCAATCGGATCGGTCTGGCCTCGTTTGTCCTCTCGCTGGTGATGCTGTTCTTTTACGTTTTCATCGCCTTGTTCGGCGACCGAATCTACTGGAAGCTGAATGTTCCCGGGTGGACCTCCATCATTGTTGTAATCTTTTTCTTCGGCGGACTGATCATGCTTTCGCTGGGAGTGATTGCCGAATACATCTGGCGGATCTACGAGGAAGTCAAGGCTCGGCCCGGTTATATTATCCGAAAGAAGGAATCAGGCAAGGAGAACTCCGATGAATGAGAATGAACACAAATGTTTCATCCATCCCCAAGGGGTGGTCGAACCCGGCGCAACCGTGGGCAGAAACACCCGCGTCTGGGCGTGGAGTCACATCCTGCCCGGCGCCGTAATCGGTGCAGACTGCAATCTCTGCGATCATACATTTATTGAAGGCGGCGTGTCGATTGGAGACCGGGTGACCGTCAAATGCGGGGTTTACATCTGGGATGGTGTGACCATTGAAGACGATGCGTTCATCGGCCCTTCGGTCTCTTTCACCAATGATACGTTCCCGCGCAGCCGGCACTGGCCCGAATCTTATGAGCACACCCGGATATGCCGCGGCGCTTCCATCGGCGCCAATGCCACGATCCTGCCGGTGACCATCGGCGCTCATGCCATGGTCGGCGCCGGTGCGGTGGTGACCAAAAACGTGCCGCCGTATGCCATCGTCGTCGGGAATCCGGCCAGAATCGTCGGCTATGTCAATGTAGTTCCGGTGAAGGCGAAAGAGCCGCAGACGGAGGAATCCGCCGGGCTGCAGACGGATCATTCCGGGTCCACCGGAGCGAAGATGATTGCGATTCCCAGTTTTTCCGATGTCCGGGGCGATCTTTCCGTGCTGGAATTTGACAAGTTGCTGCCGTTCCCGGTCAAACGACTGTTCTATACCTATGGGGTTGATTCCCGTGAGGTGCGCGGTGAACATGCTCACAAACGCTGCGAACAGTTCCTGATCGCGGTTCACGGTTCGCTGCATGTCATTGTGGACGATTCGGAACACCGGGAGGAATTCGTGCTGGATTCTCCGACCCGCGGACTCCATCTGCCCGCCGGCTGCTGGGGGATACAATACAAACATTCTCCCGATTGTGTGTTGCTCGTGTGTGCGTCCGAGGGATATGTCGCCGAGGATTATATCCGCGATTACGATGAATTTCTCCAATACAAAGGGAAATGCCGATGAAGGTGTTGTGTCTCGATATGAAAGCTCCCTATCAGGAGCTGAAAAAGGAGCTGGATGAAGCGTATTTCCGTTTCATGGAATCCGGCTGGTATGTGCTCGGACCCGAAGCAGACAATTTTGAAAAGGAATATGCCGCCTTTACCGGCACGGAGCATTGCGTCGGCGTGTCGAATGGACTGGATGCTCTGACCCTGTCGCTCCGGGCCGCGGGGATCGGGCCCGGCGACGAGGTGATTGTGCCGTCCAACACTTATATCGCTACCTGGCTGGCGGTTTCCGAGGTTGGAGCGAAAATCGTGCCGGTCGAGCCCGAACTGCATACGTTCAACTTGGACCCGGATCGGCTGGAAGCTGCGGCGACTTCCCGCACCAGAGCCGTGATCGCGGTGCATCTTTTCGGCACGCCCGCCCGGATGGAACCGATCGTGAAATTTGCCCGGAAGCATCGGCTTTTTGTGCTGGAGGACAATGCTCAGTCGCAGGGCGCGATCTATCAGGGACGGCGCACCGGGAATCTGGGCGATGCCGGCGCGGTCAGCTTTTATCCCGGCAAGAATATCGGTGCTTTCGGGGAAGCCGGATGCGTCACCACCGATCGTGCGGAGCTGGCCGACGCGTTGCGGGTGCTTCGCAATTACGGCAGCCGGATCAAATATCACAATGAAGTAATCGGCTACAACCGCCGAATCGATTCCATGCAGTGTGCCTTTCTCTCCGTGAAACTGAAAAAGCTGGACGAATGGAACGAACGTCGCCGGAAAATCGCGGCGCTGTATCTGGATGGTCTGCGGGATGTTCCCGGGATTCTCCTGCCGGAATCCCCGGTCGGGGAGAGCGTCTGGCACCAGTTCGTGATTCGCTGTGACCGACGCGATCAGCTGCGCGAAAAACTTTCCGCCGCCGGCGTTCAGACCCTGATCCATTATCCGATTCCGCCGCATTTGTCCGGAGCCTACGCTTCTCTTGGGTTCCGGCGAGGCGATTTCCCGATTGCCGAACAACTGGCCGATACTTCCATCAGTCTGCCGATCGGTCCGCATTTGAAGCGCGAAGAGGCTGAATATGTGATCGACTGCATTCGACGGTCGGTTTGATCGATTCAATTTTGTCCTGCAGGTGAATTCATGAACAGTCTGTTGTCCGATTCCGTTTTCGCAGCATCCCGGATTCCGTTTGATCAGGGCGCACCCTTCATCAACGGCCCGGCCGTGTTCGGGCTGACACCGGGAAAAATTTGCTTTTACGTCTTCCCCGTCCGCGGAGAAAAGCCCGTCTCGTTCCGGATCGAAGGACGTCTGCCGCAGGGGATCGAGTTCGACACCGCGTCGGGCAGACTGTCCGGCAGCACGACCGAGGAGGGCGATTTCCCGCTGCGGGTGACCGCGTTCAACCGTCACGGCGAGGCGGAAAAACTTTTCACGCTCAAAGTCGGACACGGCTTGACCGGTTTGGCGCCGCTGCTGGGCTGGACCTCGTGGAATGCGATGGACCGCTGGCTGAATCAGGAAAAGGTGCTGCGTCAGGCGCATTTCATCAAATCGCTGGGGCTGGCCGCGCGCGGTTATGCCTATGTCAACCTCGATTCCGGCTGGCAGGGCGGCAAACGGCGTCTGGATACGCTTGCGTTGATCCCGAACGAACGCTTTCCCGACATGGCCGCGCTCGTGCGGGAAATCCATTCGCTCGGACTCAAGGCCGGCATTTATTCCACTCCGATGGTCATCGCCTGGGGGTCCAATCCGGAAGAACTGTTCCGCGGCAGCACCGATTATCCGATCGACCTTTCGCTCTGGATGCAGACCGACGAACGCGGCTATGCCAAGGGCATCGGCAAGAACGGCAATTTCGGGGGCATCGGCAAAAACGGGCGTGAAAAGGAGGATGCGAAACAATGGGCCGAATGGGGATTCGACTATCTCAAATACGACTGGCCCGAATGCGATCTGGAACATGTCCGCCGCATGAAGGAGGCGCTGCTGGCCACCGACCGTGATTTCATCTATTCGCTGACCACCCACTGCGCGCCGCGGCTCGCCGACGAATATAAAAAATACGGCAATATGTTCCGCGACAACAACGACAATCTGACCTGCTGGGATTCCATTCAGGCCACCTTGCGCACTTCGGACGCCTGGCTGCCGCATACGGAACCGGGTTCCTGGTATGACCTCGACATGCTTGCGATCGGGCCGGTGCATCCCTATGCGTTCAAGACCGCGCTCACGCACGATGAAACGCTGTTCTGCTTCTCCGCCTGGACGTTGCTGTCCAGCCCGGTTCAGCTCAGCTGCAATTTCGACGACATCGACGATTTTACGCTGGATGTGTTTTCCAACGAGGAACTGCTCGCGGTCAATCAGGACGTTACCGGCCGCACGGTCATGCTTCGGAACGAGACGGTGTATGACAACAACGGCGCGGTGATTCGGGAGATACGGGTCTACCGGAAAGCTCTGGCCGACGGTTCCGCCGCGTATGGGTTCTTCAATCTCTCCGACATGCCGCAGCCGTTCGATTTCCCGTTGGAGACCGAAGCTCCGGTTTACGACTGCTGGTCCCGCCGCACGCTGGGGAAAAGCGCTCTGCTGCGGATGAATCTGCCCCGGCACGGTGCCCGCGTCCTGAAAATCGGCTGATTTTTTCGAGCCGGACCGCAAAAAAATGCCCGGAAAATTCATTCCGGGCATTGGTTTGTACCGAAACGGCAGACCGTTCAGCGCAGCTCGACTCCGAGTTTCTTTGCCAGAGCGTCGCGCAGTTTTTCATGCGAAGCGTTGACCTCGGCATCGGTGAGCGTCTTTTCCATGGAGCGGAACGTGAGCGTGTAGCCCATGCTCTTGGCTCCTTCCGGGAGCGGCGCACCGCTGAACAGGTCGAAGATTTCCGCCTTGACCAGATTCGGAATCTTCTGCGCGGCGATGAAGTCCAGCACTTTCTGGTTGTCCAGTTCTTTCGGCGCCAGAAACGCCACGTCGCGTGTGATCGGCGGGAATTGCGAGACCGGTTCGTAATTGATCGACTTGCCTTCCGCCGCGAGCAGCACGGAGAGCTGGATCACCGCCGCCATGACGTCGCTCTGGAGCCGCATGCCGCGGGTCATCTTGTCGTTGAGCTTGCCGAGCACGCCGGCTTTTTTACCATCGATGAACAGTTCCGCGCAGACGCCTTTGACAAACCGCGGGTCGGCGGCCGGTTTGAACTCGACCGACTTCAGCCGGCGGTTTTCCAGCACGCTTTCCAGCACGCCTTTGATGTCGAAGAAATCAAACTGGACCGCGCGTTCGGCGGAGTAGCGTTCCGGATGCGCCCGGCCGGTCATGACGATCGCCAGTTCGTCGCGTTCCTCCGGATATTTCGCCGGATTCTTGCAGAAAACGTGTCCGATCTCGAACAGCGCCAGATCGGAATTCTTCCGCGCGACGTTGCGCTTGACGCAGGCCAGCAGTCCCGGCAGAATCGAAGGCCGCAGCACCGCCAGATCGAGACTGATCGGATTGTTCATCTTCATCAGGTCGTCCGCTTCGAAGAGCAGATCGGTCAGCGCGCTCTTTTCATCGACCATGCTGACGTTGACCGTGTCGTCCAGTCCTGCGGCGATCAGCTGATTGCGCAGCTGTTCGAACGGCGCCCAGTCATCTTCGCTGAACGGATGCGCCTGGACCGCATTGACCCGTTTGGCGGGCAGATTGTCCAACCCGTAGATGCGGGCGACTTCTTCGGCCAGGTCGGCGTTCTCCTTGATGTCCATGCGGAATCCGGGAATGGTCACCACGCAGGTGTCGTCGCCGACATCCGAAACGCCGAGACCGATCTTGCGGAAGATGTCGACCATCTGCGTGTTGGAGAGTTCCAGCCCCAGCAGGGAGTTGATCTTCGAGAAGGTGCAGAGAATCCGGGGATGGTCGGGCCGGGAATTTTTGAAGCGGATGAGTTCGCTGACCAGTTCGCCGCCGGCCAGTTCGAGGATCAGGGCCGCCGCGCGGTTGCTGGCGGTCTCCAGCATGTCCGGATCGACGCCGCGTTCGAACCGGTAGGCCGCGTCGGAGGTCAGGCCCAGCTTCCGGGAAGTCAGCCGCACACTGGTCGGATTGAAATAAGCGCTTTCCAGTATGACTTCGGTGGTATCGGGCATGATGCCGCTGTATTCGCCGCCCATGATGCCGGCGATCGCCACGGGTTTTTCCGCATCGGCAATGACCAGCATGCTGTTGTCCAGCTCATATTTCTTGCCGTCGAGCGCCACGATGGTTTCCTTGTCCGCCGCGCGCCGCACCACGATCTTCTTGTCTTTGAGGAAACGCGAATCGAATGCGTGCAGCGGTTCGCCGAATTCCATCATCACGAAGTTGGTAATGTCCACGATGTTGTTGATCGGCCGGATTCCGACCGCGTTCAGACGTTTTTTCAGCCATTCCGGGCTTTCGGCGACCTTGACGCCGCGGATGACCCGGGCGGTGTATTCCGGACAGAGGTCCGGTGCCTCCACCGTGACCAGCGTGCTCCAGCTTTCATAGCCGGACACGCTAGGCAGCTGGGCGGCGGGGAAGGAACGGCGTCCGCCGCAGAGCGCCCAGACGTCCCGCATCACTCCCCAGTGGGAAAGCCAGTCGGGCCGGTTCGGGGTGATTTCCACGGTGTAGACGGTGTCCTTTTCGATATAATTGCCCAGCGGTTCGCCGAGCTTCCAGTCATCGGGCAGGATCATCAGTCCGTCGTGATTTTCGCTCAGACCGAGTTCGCGTTCGGAACACATCATGCCGAAGGATTCCACACCGCGGAGCTTGGCTTTCTTGATGACGAATTCGGAGCCGTCTTCCTCCTTGAAGACCGTACCGAGCGTGGCCAGCGGGACCACTTTGCCCGCATCGCAGTTCGGAGCGCCGCAGACGATCTGATACACGCTGCCGTTTCCGGCATCCACCTGACAGATGGAGAGGTGATCGGAGTTCGGATGTTTTTCCCGGCTCAGGATTTTGGCGACGACCACGCCTTCGGGAATCTCGCCGAGCGTGGCGATCTCTTCCACTTCCAGACCGGCCATGGTGAGAATCCGGGCCAGTTCTTCCGGAGACTTTTGCAGTTCGATATAATTTTTCAGCCAGTTCAATGAAATTTTCATCTGAGGATTCTCCCGCTTAGAACTGTTTGAGGAATCTGAGATCGTTGTCCGAGAACAGACGCAGATCGCCGATCCGGTGTTTGAGCATGGTCAGACGTTCGATGCCCATGCCGAAAGCGAATCCCTGCCATTCGTCGGGATTGAGCCCGACGTTGCGGAGCACTTTCGGGTTGACCATGCCGCAGCCGAGGATTTCCAGCCAGCCGGAATTTTTGCAGACCCGGCAGCCTTTGCCGCCGCACATCACGCAGGAGAAATCGCATTCCGCACTCGGTTCCGTGAAGGGGAAGAAATGCGGCCGCATCCGGATCGAGACCCCCTGTCCGAAAAATTCCACGGCGAAGGCTTCCAGCGTGTTTTTGAGGTCGGCCATCGAAACATTCTTATCCACATACAGACCTTCGATCTGGTGGAAATGGACTCCGTGCGTGGCATCGGGCGTATCGCGGCGGTAGCAGCGGCCCGGCGAAACAATCCGGATCGGGGGCTTGCGGGAGAGCATGGTGCGGATCTGCACCGTGCTGGTCTGAGTCCGCATCAGACGGCCGTCGTCAAAATAGAAAGTGTCCTTGGGATCGCGGGAAGGGTGGTCGGCGGGCGCGTTGAGCGCGTCGAAGCAGTTGTAGACGGTTTCGATTTCCGGGCCCGCGGCGGCGATGAATCCCATGCGGCGGAAGATCGCGCAGCATTCGTCGATGGTCTGATTGACGGGATGCTTGGTGCCGATCCGCCATTTGCGTCCGGGCAGAGTGACGTCGATCGCTTCGGAAGCGGCTGCGCCGGAGGCTTCGGCAATCCGTTCGCGTGCTTCTTCGAGCAGCTTCTGGACGGTGGTCTTGGCTTCGTTGAACGCCTTGCCTGCGGCGGGCTTGTCCTCTTTGGCCAGTTTTCCCATCATGGGGGCGAGTGCGGTGAGATCGCCGTTGCGGCCGACGGTTTTGTTTTTGATGTTTTCCACTTCGGCGGAAGTCTTGGCCGCGTTGAGGGCCTGAGTCGCTTCCTCCGTGATCGTTTTCAGTTTTTCCAGCAATTCATTGAGCATGATAAGCGATTCTCCATTGCGATGAAAAAGAAAAAAGCGGGCATACCGGATTCGGCAACCCGCTTTCGAAATACGAAATTACAACTGATTGGATCAGCAGGCGGCCTTGGCTTTTTCGACCAAAGCCTTAAAGGCGTCCATATCCTTGACCGCGATGTCGGCGAGGACTTTGCGATTGATCTCGATATCAGCCTTTTTCAGGCCGGCCATCAGTTTGCTGTAAGTGAAATCCAGCATGCGGCAGGCCGCATTGATACGGACCGTCCACAGTCTTCTGTACTGGCGTTTTTTCTGTTTGCGGCCGACATAGGCATGGGAATCGGCTTTGTCGATCGCATCATAAACGGTACGGATTCTCTTGCTGCTGGCACCGTAAAAACCTTTCGCTCTCTGTATTGCGCGTTTACGGCGTTTTCTGGAAGGAACAGCGTATGTAACTCTCATTTTCAGTAATCTCCAATTCTAGGTTCAACTCATCCGTAAGGCATGGCCTTGGCAATACGCTTCAGGTCGGCGGACGGCATGATGCCGTCACGGCGCATGTGGCGTTTTCTCTTGCCGCTCTTGCCGGTCATCAGGTGACGGCGTCCGGGCTTGTAGAACTTGAATTTGCCTGTACCCGTGCGTTTCACGCGCTTGGAAATGCACTTTCTCGTTTTCAGTTTCGGCATCGTTTTACTCCTTGTTTTGCTTTAAGAGTTGATTCGCTGAAAAGGCAGATGCCTTATCTTGCCAGTCTCAGCGGCTGCCCTTCGGATTGAAGGACATGTTGATATTTTTTCCCAGAAGTTTCGCGGGACTTTCGATCGTTCCGCTTTCCTTCAGGTCTTCGGCTATCCGGTTGACCAGATCGAATCCGATTTCGGTGTGCGCCATTTCGCGTCCTTTGAAAGTCAGCGTCACTTTCAGCTTGCAGCCGTCGTTCAGAAATTCGATTCCCTGTTCGATTTTATGCGCGTAGTCGTGTTCGGCGATGTTCAGGCGGAATTTGATTTCCTTCACCTTCTGGGCCTGCTGGTTCTTCTTCTGATCTTTGAGTTTCTTCTTCTGTTCGTAAAGAAGTTTCCCGAAGTTCATGATCCGGCACACCGGCGGTTCGCTGTTTTCCGCCACCATCACCAGATCCAAACCCGCATCCTTCGCGGCCTGACAGGCCGGTCCGAGCTTCATCACACCGAGCTGTTCGCCGTTCGGACCGATTACCAGCAGGTCCTTGTCGGCGTAAACACGCATATCACTTTTCAGCAGCTTGCTAATGGCAGTACCCTCCCATTAAGTTTTTCTCCGATCTCAACGGTCGAAATCGTCTTCATCAGAGTAATATAGCACACTTACAGCTTGTTGTCAATATCGTTTTGCAATTTTTCCGCAAATGTTTCCAGCGTCATCTGTCCCAGCTGGTCCTCCCGGCGCGAACGCACGGCAAAGGAATTCGCCGCCATTTCCTTTTCGCCGACCACGGCCATGAACGGAACCCGCATCAGACGCGCTTCCTTGATCTTCGCTCCCATGCTGCCCGTGCCGGTGTCGCAAGTCGCCCGGAACCCGCGTTTGCGCAGTTCCTTCATCGCACCGAGACAGTATTCGTTCTGATTTTCGGTGATCGGGATCAGACGCACCTGTTCCGGCGCGAGCCACACCGGGAACGCACCCGCGAAGTGTTCGATCAGAATGCCGAAGAACCGTTCCAGCGAACCGAACAGCGCCCGGTGGACCATATACGGCTGATGGCGCTGGCCGTCCTCGCCGACATAGGTGATGCCGAACCGTTCCGGCAGATTGAAGTCGAACTGGATCGTCGAGGTCTGCCATTCGCGGCCGATGGCGTCTTTCACCTTCAGGTCGATCTTCGGACCGTAGAACGCGCCGCCGCCTTCGTCGACTTCGTAATCCAGACCGCTTTTCTGAATGGCGTTGACCAGCGACTTCTGCGCCTGTTCCCAGCGGGACTGTTCGCCGACCGCTTTTTCCGGACGGGTCGAGAGATACGCTTTGATCTCCTTGAACTGGAAGGTCTTCCAGATATGGAGGCAGAAGCGCAGCACTTCTTCGATCTCGCTTTCGATCTGTTCCGGAGTGCAGATGATGTGCGCATCGTCCTGCGTGAATCCGCGGACGCGCATCAGACCGTGGAGCACGCCGCTCTTTTCATAGCGGTAGACCGTGCCGAGTTCGGCCCAGCGGCAGGGCAGTTCGCGGTAGGAACGCACGCGCGACTTGTAGATTTCGATATGGAACGGGCAGTTCATCGGCTTGGCATAGTAGTCGATCTCGTCGATCTGCATCGGCGAATACATGCTTTCCTTGTAGAAACCGAGATGTCCGCTGGTCTCCCACAGATTGGCGCGGCCGATATGCGGCGTGTAGAGCAGTTCGTAGCCGTTCTCGTAATGTTCCTTGCGCCAGAAGGTTTCCAGCGTGTTGCGGATGAATGCTCCGCGCGGATGCCACAGCACCAGGCCGGGTCCGACCGTTTCGGAGATGCTGAACAGATCGAGGTCTTTGCCCAGACGCCGATGATCGCGTTTTTTGGCTTCCTCGATCTGGGTGAGATAGGCTTTGAGTTCCTTCTTGTCGGCGAACGCGGTCCCGTAAATGCGGGTCAGCATGGGATTGCTTTCCTTGCCGCGATAGTAAGAGCCTGCAATGCTGGTGAGCTTGAACGCGCCGATGTCGCCGGTGTTGTCCACGTGCGGACCGCGGCAGAGATCGACGAAGTCGCCGCAGCGGTAGAAGGATATCGCTTCGCCTTCGGGGATGTCGGCCAGACGCTCGACCTTGAAGTTCTGTTTCTTTTCGGTCAGGATTTTCAGCGCTTCCTCGCGGGAGACTTCGAAGCGTTCGAAGGGGAGTTTCTTCGCGGCGATTTCCGCCATTTTCGCCTCGATCTTTTCGAGGTCTTCCACGGAGAGCTTGGTCGTGCCGAAGTCGAAATCGTAGTAAAAACCGTCTTCCGTGCTGGGTCCGATGTCGAATTTGACTTCGGGATACAGTTCCAGAATCGCAGCCGCCATCAGATGCGAGGCGCTGTGCCTGATCGTTTCAATTGGAAACTTAGCCATTTTGCCAATCCTTCCTGGTTATGAAAAAATAACCCCGTACTATACACGCAAAAGGCTGAAAATCAAGCGGCAAATATATTTGTTTTTGAAAAAACCGCTTCCGGCGGCGTCTTTTTACGGCCGGTTCGCCGCTTTGCATTGTTTCAGCAGCGGATTGATTTCGTCGAATCCGATAATGTGCAGATTCAATTTCCGGGCATGCGCCAGCAGTTGTTCCAGCCATTCGGTCGGCATGTGGATATGTTCCGCGCCGGGATGGATGCTGTGGGAGAAAAAGACGATCAGGCTTCCGGTTTCCGCCGCGCGGTCCAGCAATTTTTTCAGTGCTTCCGGATCACTGTTGTAATACGTGCCGATCCCGGTGCCGCCCAGGTATGATTTTTCCGGCAGGGTTTCCAGCGGATAGAAAAGCGGCTGTCTGGCCGGTCCGTTGCCCGCGCGCAGATGGTCGAAATACGGGAAAAGCATGCGGTCGGTTTCTTCGTCGCGCCGGTTGTTGGGGTAGGCGAAACTGCGGACGGTTATCCCATACTGCGCACAGGCGTCCAGCTGGGGTTTGACTTCTTCGGCAAGATACCGCTCCGGACCGTTTTCACGCACGAACGGAACGGCGTCGCGGTGATGCAGCGTATGCAGACCGACGGTATGCCCGGCCGCCTGAAGTTTTTTCATCACTTCGGCTTTTTCCGCGGTGATTTCCCGGACGATGAAGAACGTGGCATGCGCCTGATATTTTTCGAACAGGGGCAGGGCGGCCAGCCATTTTTCGCCGTGATAATCGTCGAAGGTGAAACAGACCGCGCCGCGCCGTTCCTGAGGGGTGACGCATCCGGTCAAAGCGCACAGACAAGTCATAATGAAAGCTCCTTTTCTGATGAAATTCAGCATTGGTTGTTCTCCTTGAAAATTCTGCCGTGTACTATACACCCGGTGGCTTCATTATACAAGTCGCGGTGTTTTTTATTCCTGACGCGCTGCCCGGGTCCGTCCATCGGCCGGGATCCCGTTGCTGAACGGACTGACTTTGCCGGGTGCGACGGCGAAAAAATTTTTCGTTGCAGCCTTGAAAAATCCGGATTGTATGGTATGGTTCATATAAATCATTTTCATTGAATCAATCAAAACAGGAAAGAGATCATGGGCGGTTTTTTCGGGGTTGTATCTTCATCGGACTGCGTGGCGGAACTTTTTTACGGCACGGATTACCATTCCCACCTGGGAACCCGGCGGGGCGGAATGGCGATGTATTCGCAGGACGGTTCGATCATTCGGCGGATTCATGACATCACCAATGCGCAGTTCCGTTCCAAATTCGACAGCATTCTCCACGAGTTCACCGGTCACTGCGGAATCGGCTGCATCAGCGATTTCGAAGATCAGCCCCTGCTGGTGAACTCCCATCTGGGCAGTTACGCGATCGTGACCGTCAGCAAAGTGGGGAATATCGACGAGCTGGCCGAGGAATCCTTCCGGGCCGGCTCTTCGCATTTTCTGGGCATGAGCAACGGCGAACTCAATCCGACCGAAATGATCGCCTCCCTCATCAATCAGAAATGCAGTCTCACCGAGGGGATCGAATTCGCCATGGACACCATCAAGGGGTCCTGTTCCCTGCTCATCATGACCCACGGCAAGATCATCGCCGCGCGGGACAAATACGGACGCACCCCGCTTTCCGTAGGCAAACGCAATACCGACGGCACCATGGCCGTCACCATGGAGACCAGCGCGTTCCCGAACTTGGATTTCGTGCATTTGCGCGACCTCGGACCCGGCGAGATCGTCGAACTTTCCCCCAATCAGCTCGTCCAGCTCAAAGCGCCCGGTCCGCTCAATCAGATCTGTTCCTTCTTCTGGGTATATTTCGGTTATCCCTCTTCGAATTTCGAAGGAATCAACACCGAGTCCGCCCGGTACCGCAACGGCGCCAGTCTCGCGGAAAACGATGATTGTTCCGAGATCGACACCATCGGCGGCATTCCCGATTCCGGTGTGGCCCACGCCATCGGTTATTCCAACGCTTCGGGCAAACCCTATCAGCGCGCCCTGGTCAAATACACGCCCACCTGGCCGCGCAGCTTCATGCCGCAGAGTCAGGCCGCGCGCAATCTGGTCGCACGCATGAAACTGATCCCCGTGGAAGATCAGATACGGGACAAACGGCTGCTGTTCCTGGATGATTCCGTGGTCCGCGGCACGCAGTTCAAGGATATCACCCGGCGGCTCTATGAACGCGGCGCCAAGGCCGTCCACCTGCGTTCCGCTTCGCCGCCGATCATGTTCTCGTGCAAATTCCTCAACTTCTCGCGCTCCCGTTCCGAGCTCGATCTGGCCGCACGACGCGCGGTGGAGACGCTCGAAGGTCATCGCGTCACCGATGAAGCCGTCCTGCGCGAATACATCACTCCCGGCACGGAAAAATACAACGCCATGGTCGAGGTCATCCGCAAGGAACTCGGTCTGACCTCGCTGAAATATCAGACTCTGGACAACCTCATCAAGTCGATCGGTCTGCCTAAGGAAAAGGTCTGCACTTACTGTTACGACGGCTGCGACCCCACCGCGGGCTGCGCCTGCAAATGCTGTCCCAAAAAGGAGAATGACAACAAATGATGCTGACTCCGCTTTTCCCCGAAGGAAAAATCAAAGCCCTGACCTTCAGTTATGACGACGGCTCGCGCGACGATATCCGGCTGGTCGGAATATTCAACCGCTTCGGCATGAAGGCCACCTTCAACCTGATCGGCAGTCAGTTCGAATGCGAATCAAGAGTCCACGCCGATGAAGCGAAGACCCTTTACGCCGGACACGAGATCGCCAGTCACACCTTTACCCATCCGTTTCTGGACCGCATTCCGAAGGTCTGCGCTCTGAACGAAATGCTGCAGGACCGGCGCGAACTGGAAAAAGTCACCGGTTCGATCGTGAACGGTTTTGCGCTGCCGTTCGGTTCCTGGAATGCGGAAACTCTGGAGCTGCTTCGGTCCGCGGGCTTCCTTTATTCCCGCACCACGCAGGCCACCATGAAATTCAAATTGCCGGAGGATTTTCTGGAATGGCATCCGACCTGTCATCACCGCGACGCCGAAGGACTTTGCGAAGCGTTCAAGAAGACGAAATATGCGCTGTCGCTTTTTACATCTGGGGGCATTCCTACGAGTTCCCGCGCGCCAACAACTGGGACCTGATCGAAAATATCTGCGGCGAACTCGGCGGTCAAGCCGACACCTGGTATGCCACCAACGGCGAAATCTGCCGCTACATCACCGCCCTGAAACGTCTCGAAACCTCCGCCGATGCGGAACGGATTTTCAATCCCTCGGCGTATTCTCTGTGGTTCCGGAAATCGTCCGGGGAAACGGTCGAGCTCAAACCGGGCGAAACGCTGGCGCTGAATTGAAGTTTCCGACATCCCGGATGCCGTTTTTATCCATTTCAGCACCGGTATCCCCGTGTATATTATGAAGGAAAAGACAGAGTCGCTGTCGGTAAATTTATATCACCATCAACTTGGGAGACGGGAAAATGGCAATGGAAAGCCGCTCGGTCAAGATCGAAGAAGGCAGTAAAAAGTTCAAAGGGAAAAAGTTCCGGGTCGCCATCATTGGCTGCGGCGGTATTGCGCAGACTCACATGGAGGCTTACAAGCAGATTCCCGAAGTCGAGATCGTCGCCGGCGTCGACATCAAGCCCGACCGTCTGAAATTGATGGAGGAAAAATGGGGTCTGCCCAAAAAAGTCCTGTTCACCGACTGGAAGGAAATGCTCAAAAAGATCAAACCCGACGCGGTGGACGTCTGCACCCCGAACGGCGTTCACTGCGCACCCGTGGTGGACGCCTGCAACGCCGGCTGCCATGCAATGGTCGAAAAACCGATGGCCATGACTCCCGCCGAATGCGAAAAAATGATCGCCGCGGCGAAAAAGAACAAAGTCAAACTCTCCGTCGGCTTCCAGCAGCGCTACAATCCCCATACGCAGGTCCTCATCAACGCCCGCGACAAAGGGCAGTTCGGCAAGATCATGTTCGTCAAATGTCAGGCGCTGCGCCGCCGCGGCATCCCGAACTGGGGCGTTTTCGGACAGAAGAAACTTCAGGGCGGCGGCCCCATGATCGACATCGGCGTGCACATCCTCGAATGCGCTTACGAATTCATGGGCGCGCCCAAGCCGATCGCCGCCAGCGGCAATATCTGGACCTACATGGGCAACAAGCCCAGCAAGACCCGCAACGCATGGCCGAACTGGGACTACAAGACCTATACGGTCGAGGACCTCGCGATCGGCCAGATTCGTTTCGACAACGGCGCCATCCTTCAGATCGAATCCTCCTTCGTGGCGCACATCCCGAAAAACAGCATCTTCAACTTCACCGCGATGGGCGAAAAAGGCGGCTGCTCCTGGGAAACCGGTGAGATTTACTGCGATCAGAACGACCTGATGGTCAACATGACCCCGACTTTCATCACCAATGAGGATGGCTGGATGTACCAGTTCAAGACCAAACTTCAGAACTGGGTCGACGGCTGCACCAAGGGCACCAAACTCGGCGCTCCGGGCGAGGCCGGACTCGCCGTGCAGAAGATGCTCGACGGCATCTATCGGTCCGCCGCGGCGGGCAAGGAAGTCACGATCAAGTAAACGGTTTTTCCGTTTTTACGGCGGCGCTGCGATCTTCAGAGACCGCGGCGCCGTTTTCATGTCGCGCCCGGACACGAAAAAAGCCGCCGGAAAATTCTCCGACGGCCGGGTTTGTTCTGGATTTCCCGATATCAGGAAAAGAGTTTCTGCAGCTCCATCTGAAATTCCTGAATGTCCTGACGGTCCGGTTTGCCGGAAGCGTTTTCCAGACCGAGCCGTCCATAGGCGTCGACCACCCATTCGGCGGTGACGCCGGACCCGAATTTGACCGTGCCGCTGGCGGCGGCGCCGGGACGGGCGATCTTCGAAATCTCGACGACGGTCTTGCCGCGCGGGGCAGCCGGAGCCGCATCGGTCGGAGCTTCGGGCGCGGGCGCCGGAATCGGGTCTTCCGCGGGGAATGCTTCCGGCTCTTCCGCACCGGCAAGCGGTTCCTGCGCCTGAGCCGGTTCGGGTGCGGGCGCAGGCGCGGGCGGTTCGTCTGCCTTTTCGGTCTTCTTCCAGACCGATTCCTCGATTTCCGAGGCGAGCAGACGCAGTTCCATAAAGGTGATATGGACGCCCTGTTCCTTCAGCATATCCTGGATTTTGGACAGGGAATAACCCTCCGGGACCTTCTGCGCGATAAACTCTTTGATCTTGTTCTGATCCATAATGACCGGGCTCCGGAAATTACAGCGTTTTCAGATATTTGGCGTAATCTTTCTCTTCGAGCAGATCGGCCAGCTCGTCCGAATCGATGTTTTCCAGCTTGTAAATCCAGCCTTTTTCTTCCGCGGAGCCGGAGATCAGACCCGGGTCGTCTTCCAGATTCTTGTTGACCGCGCTGACGGTGCCGCTCAGCGGAGAATAGACATCGGAAGCGGCCTTGACCGATTCAACCACGCCGACGGAATCGCCGACGATCACATCGGAACTGACTTTCGGCAGTTCGACGTAGGTAATGTCTCCCAGTTCTTTCGCGGCATACGCGGAGATACCCACGGTTGCTTCTTCGCCTTCGACGACTACCCATTCATGGGTCTTGGAATAGTATTTTGCCATTTTTCTGTTCTCCTCTCACGGGGTTGAACTTCCTTTTCCGATTTTTACCCAGTATAAAAGCACGGTTTCCCTGTTATTTCAAGCGCAATCGGAAAAAAAATTCATTTTTTTCTTGCCGTGCCGCCCAAATAAAACGGCAGACTGTGCTTTTCGGCCGCGATTCTGGTCCGCTGCAGGTCGATCTCGAACGCCGTGGTGCCTTCCATCCCGGCATCGATCCTGGCCATGGCGACCGCGCAATTCAGGGACGGCGCAAACGCTCCGGACGTAACCACGCCCGCAGGCTGTCCGTTTGCCAGCACGGTCATGCCGGCCCGTGCGGCGCGGCGGCCTTCCAGTTTCAGTCCGATCAGATGTTTCGCCGGCTTGCCGTTCCGCAGAGCGTCGCTGCCGACGAATTCGCGGGTCGAGCCGTCCAGCTTCAGCATCGCGCCGAATCCGGCTTCGATCGGAGTGGTCTCCTCGTCCATCTCGTGTCCGTAGAGCGGATAACCCATCTCCAGCCGGAGCGTGTCGCGCGCTCCGAGACCCGCCGGTTTGACCTCGCTGTCCGTCAGAATCTTGCGCCAGACTTCCACCGCGCGCGCCGCGTCGAAGTAAAGCTCGAAACCGAGTTCGCCGGTATAACCGGTCCGGCTCAGCAGCATATCCATGCCGAAGAGTTTGACCGGCGCGAAGTGATAATATTTCGGCAGTGCGGATGCCGGCAGTCCGAACCGTGCGAGCACGTCCGCGGACTTCGGTCCCTGCAGATCGAGCTTGGCAGTCCGGTCGGATTCATCGGTGAATTCGACTCCCGCGCCCAGCCGTTCGGCAAGCGTGCGGAAATCGATTTCGCGCCGGGCGGCGTTGACCACGATGAAAAATTCCGTTTCGGCAATCCGGTAGACGATCAGGTCGTCGATGACTCCGCCGCGTTCATTGAGCAGGAAATTGTAACGGCAGACGCCGCAGGGCTGATCGGCGACGGACCGCGCCAGCGCATGGTCCAGCAGCTTCGCGCTTTCCGCACCCTTGAGCCGGAATTCGCCCATGTGGCAGATATCGAACAGCGAGACCGCATTGCGCGTATGATGATGTTCCGCAAGGATTCCTTCGGTATATTGGACCGGCATGTTCCACCCGGCGAACGGGACCATTTTCGCACCCAGGGCGACATGTTCTGCCGCCAGCGGCGTTTCCAGCAGGATTTCTTCACTCATTTTTCATTCCTCCCGATTTCAGAATCCGGTGAGCCAGCGGACGCATTCCTCCGCCCACGGATGACCTTTGAACAGACCTTGTCCATGCGGTCCTTTTTCGTAGATATGCAGTTCGAACGGCACGCCGGCCTTGCGCAGGGCTTCCGCATACAGCATGCTGTTTTCGCACGGCACGCCCCGGTCCTGCATCGTATGCCACAGGAAGGTCGGCGGCGTCTGTGCGCTGACCAGAAGTTCCTGACTCAGCGCCGCGCATTTTTCGTCGGTGCAATCCGCTTCGCCCAGCAGATTCCGGAAAGAAGGCCGGTTCGAGTAGCGCAGATCGGACGTGATGACCGAATAGCACAGAATCGCAAAATCCGGACGCGAGGAAACTTTTGCCGCCGCGCCTTCATCGGGCGAAGTCTTCGCCTGCTCGTGCATGTTGCAGACCGTCGCCGCCAGATGGCCGCCGGCGGAGGAACCCATCACGCCGATGCGGTCGGGCCGGATTCCGAGTTCGTCCGCGGCCGCGCGGACCATGCGGACTCCGCGTGCACCGTCATAAAGTTCCACCGGATGATGATAGCCTTTGTCCGCGCCGAGACGGTGTTTCACCACGAAGCAATGATACCCGGCCGCCGCGAAATATTCCGCGTAGCCCTTGCCTTCATGTTCGGCCAGATGGCTGTAGCCGCCGCCTGGATAGATCACGATCGCCTTGCCGAGGGCTTTCCAGACCGGCGGGAAATACGGCGTGATGGTGGGGATGTCGATCCCCGGTTCGTTCCCCTTGCTCAGCGGCGGGGGCCCCGGCCACAGGGGGATTTCTTCGAGGTTCTTCTCAAAGACCATTTTCGCTTCTCCTTATGTGAAATTTTACAACGTGTCCATCCAGCGCAGCGCTTCGGCTGCCCAGGGGTGTCCCTGCGCCAGTGCGCCGCCGTGATTGCCTTTTTCGTAAATGTGCAGTTCGAACGGGATTCCGAGTTTCCGCAGCGCGCGGGCATACAGCAGACTGTTTTCGCACGGCACGGCGGTATCGCCCAGCCGGTGATAGAGAAAGGCCGGCGGCGTGTTTGCGTCGATGCTGTTTTCCAGCGAAAGTTTTTCCGCGTCCGCCGGATCGAAGTGCTCGCCCAGCAGATTCATTTTCGTCCCCTGATGGGTAAATTCCTTGAGCGAGATGACCGGATAGCACAGAATCGTGAAATTCGGACGCGAGGAAACTTTTGCCGTTTCCCCTTCTTCCGGAATGGTCAACCCCAGTTCCGGCAGGATGGAGACGCTC
>Ga0208297_1000703_pt1 | contig 53843 bp, 65 predicted proteins | sample LMS_cellobiose_e_FD_187367 | JGI IMG/M metagenome (GOLD analysis project Ga0208297, IMG submission 187367) | Rumen-fistulated moose microbial communities from Alaska, USA - LMS_cellobiose_enrichment (SPAdes) (version 2) | ecosystem: Host-associated > Mammals > Digestive system > Stomach > Rumen... | reverse complement strand
TGTACAATCTTCTCGGACATGGTTTGCTTTCTCCTTTCAGAATGGTGTGTCGCAACTTCATTCTAACAGAGTCTGCAAACCGTGTCTTTCTCTTTATTCAAATTTGCGCAACTTATTGTACCTTATCTGCGGCGGCGCGAGGTGAGATAATAATTGCGAATACCATACGAATAGGGACCCGATAATGCGATGTGAGATGCAATAAGCCGCAAATCAGCATGTTCAAATCTTTCTGCCCCTGCCAAAAAAACGCCTGAAATCGCAAGATTTCAGGCGTTTTTCGTATCTTTCGAGACGGTACGCGGCTTGAAGTTTTCACCGCACTGCCGCACGAAGCATCAAATTGTACATCGCACGACACGTTTTTGCAACCGTTCCGTTTGGTACAGCATCAAAAGAGCATCAGGGAATATTTCATTGCCGACTAGCTTTTTCATAATTCTAACACGCCCTCTTAATGCGCTGACCTAACTTTCAGCATAACAAGGAATAGCAGAATGCGGGGAAAAGAACAGACGCAGGATTTCATATATCATAGCGTTTTATCAATGAATTCTGTCCTTATATACCTTGTCGTATACAACCGAGGTAAGACATAGCAGTTTTTCAATTATTTCGCAATACCGATCATAGTCAAAATCAAATTCTTGCCATTCAATACAATCGGAAAGAGTCTGCGATAGAGTTGGGAAATCGTTCTTTGTTGTAGGAAATCTGAAAGCTTCACTAAGATCGCGGGATTGATTTACTATTGAGGAAAACTTGGAATACAAGCACAGAATCCGGTTCATGTTCGCATCTGTTTCTTCATCACGATGGAGCAAATTTGCCTGCAACATTTTTAAGAGATTTTCCAACTTGTGCCCGTCATGAAGAATAGCATCTTCATCTGTTGTATCACCAACACCAAAATTCTCGCTTATTGTTTTTACCCATAACTCCAAATAATGAGATGTTAAAAAACAAAGCGGAAGAAAAACGTTTTCGATGTAGATGCTTTTCGATTTATTCTCGCACGCTTCCAGAAGAGCATAAATTGCATCATAGTATTGTCCATAATATGCAGTCCAGAGCGAATTGCTGTCAGAATTTCGGACGGGAAATGATATCTTCTTATAAGTGTTGGCAAATTCTTTAAAGTATTTCATCTCTCCCTCACATAAAGTGCAACTGAACTATAAGCTTTAGCCAAAGATTTGCCGGCTGCATTCAGTATAACACGCTGCACCGCGGAAGTCCACCTTCTTTGCCTCTGGTTGTGTAATTTCTGCGTCCCCTCACAGCTCGAAGCCCTCGGTTATCCAGCCAAGGCGCGCCGTGTCCTTTTTGACGTAGTACATCTCCGTGATCTCTGACGTCGAGTGTCCCGGCAGATCCGCTACCTGCCGCGGCGTCAGCGATTTGATCGTGCCGTCCGGCTGCTTGATGCCGTTGACCGGCATTGTGGCGAAGGCGCGTCGGATCGACTTTTCCGCACACGCGAGGGTGAATTCTCCCGACCGCACCGCGCTGCGCGTCTACTTCCATTGTAGTGTACGATGGCGACAAATTGCCAACACGTGCAAGACACATACGACAGGGATTCGAGAGAAATCAGGCGGTTTTCTCATCTTTTGAAGCAGTATACGGCTTGGCGGCTTTGACGCACCGCCGCTGAGACTATGATTCTTTTACCAGCTTGCCGGTCATATGTTCCGGCGTCAGGGCAAGCAGAAGCGTTCTCGGACCGGCGCGTTGGATCTCGTCCGCTATGTATTTTTCGTCAGTCGTAAATTTGTAGCTGAGCAGGCGGGAAATCTCAAAGGTTTTCGCCTGATCCTCAATAAACTCTATTTTACCGAAGACGATCACGCTGCGAATGCGTAAAAACCATTCGCCCTCCCGGCGAAAGCCTTGATCGTAAACGCAGAAGGACGCCTTGTTGTGTCGCTTGAGCGCATCGATCTTGTGACCGTTTTTCCCGCCATGGAAATATATTTTCCCATCCGCCTCGCAATAGAAATGGTTCATCGGCATTCCGTAGGGATAATCGTCATCTCCCAGCACAGACAGAATGCCTCGCGGTTCCTGCTTCAAAATGTCGATACACTCTTCGCTTGATAACTGCTGCTTGATGCGAAGCATTTCTCTGAACATTGTCATTCCTCCTTAATCACAGATGCCTGCGCGGATCGATGGTTTCTGCTTCTCAAAAAGCAGGGGCTGGGACAAACTCCGACCTTCCTGTGGTTCGCGTCCTGTCTTGCCAGGTGCTGCGTTTCATTGTGACAAACTGCTTTCAAAGTCGCCTTATAAGTGGTTTTCTTTGATTTTTGGCGCCTGAACGTGTTGCCGCATAGCTTTCATCCAGCCATCTGCAGATATCATCAAAGGGGACCGTACCATCCAGCACCACAGAAACCCAGTTCCATTTAGAGCTTGGATATCCGCGCAGGTAGCCGGGCTGCTGCGTCAACATATCAGCCAGCAACGGATCGCGAATTTTTAAGCTGACGATTTCCGCTTCTCCGTCACCATTCAGACCAAACTTGCTGCGAGGTTTGACAATGAATACGGCAAACCATTTGCCGCTGTCCGTATGCCGCAAGATTGCATAATCCTCGTGATTAAACGGAAGCTGTTCACATTCTGTGTGATATTTCTGCTTTGCATAGAATTCAAGCTGCTCACGGAGCGTCTTAGTATTCACAGCATATCTACCTCGCAAATACCGGCCTGCCAAACTGCTGCGGATAGTATAACACACTGCGCCGCCGAAGTCCACTTCTGTGTCTCCGGCGGCGCAGCTTTTGCTTGTTTCACAGCTCGAACCATTCGGTGATCGGGCGTTTTTTACACATGGCTTCGACGGCGGAGCAGTATCGACCGCGCTTTCGCAGACGCTTCGACCCGGGGACAGCGCCCGTTCCGAACTGCTTTGCCGCGTCTGCACTCGCTGCGAGGCAATCGAGGCGACAAATTGCCAACGACGGCTTGACCGGGCGCGCCAGTGGATGAGAGTGTTGACAGGCATGGATGATTTCAGCATAATTTTTATTATACTTTTGTACTGAGCAATAAAAACGCTGCCTTGAACCGTCTAATTAGAGAAATACCCAGACAAAAGGATGTGATATGCGGTTGGAATGGAAGGAATTTGCTGAGCGCGCGGAAGTAGCCAAGCCGCGGCTGTACCGAACGGCGGTGCTGTATCTGGGCAGCGAAGCGGCGGCGGAGGAGGCGCTGGACGAAGCGCTTTACAAAGGCTTGCATGCCTGTCGGAAACTCCGCCAGCCGGAATACTTTGACACGTGGCTGACGCGAATCCTGCTCAACGTGTGTGCGGACGAAAAGAAGCGCGCCCGGCAGTTTTTGAACCTTGACGAGCTGCCCGAACCATCGACGGAGGTTTTTGACGCGCTGCCGCTGCGGGAGGCGGTACGAAGGCTTCCTCGGGAACTGAAAAGCGTAGTGATCCTGCGCTATTTCTCAGGCTATACGCTCAAAGAGGTCGCTGAGATCATGGACATCCCGCAGGGGACGGCGGCGACCCGTCAGCGCCGGGCGTTGGAGCTGCTGCGGCTGGAGTTGGGAGAGGAGGAGACGGAATGAACCGAAACGCAGAATATGAGCAGCTCATGCTTGAGCTGGAAGCTTTGGCGGTTCCAAATAGCGTCGAGCGCGCCATGCGGCGCGAGCGGCGGAATCGCTGTCTGGTGAGATCGCTGACAAGCATTGCTGCGGCGTTTGCGCTGTTCGTGATCATGGTGAATTGCAGCACGACGGTCGCCTATGCCTGTTCGCGCGTGCCGGGGCTGCGGGAGCTGGCCGCAGCGGTGACCTTTTCACGCTCGCTCTCCGATGCGGTGGATAATGAATATGTCCAGCCGGTGAACCTCAGCGAAACGAACGGGGATATCACAGTGAAGGTGGAGCACCTGATCGTCGATCAGCGGAACGTGACGGTGTTTTACCGTTTCCTTTCGGAGAAGTATCCCCGGCTGGAAGCCGACCCCCGTGTCCTTGCGGCGGACGGAGGGGCGAGCTTGCCCTGCACCTACGGCCCCAATGAGTGGGATGTGCCCAACGGCGAGCTGCGCAGCACAACCATCGGTTTTGTAAATGAGGACGTGCCGCCGGCCCTGCGTCTGCAGCTCAAGCTTCGGGATATGGAGGCTGAGGAGAAAGCGCCGAGGCCTGTAAACGCGGATGTCTGGGCAGACTCTCCGCAGACGGAGTTTTCCTATGTGGCGGAATTCGAGTTTTTGCTGGAATTTGATCCTTATTTCACCGCGCAAGGCAAGCACTTTGCCGGCGGTCAGCGCTTTACACTGGACAGTCAGACACTGTATGTAGAGAGCGTCGACGTGTACCCCAGCTATCTGAACCTGACGATCCGGGGCGACGAGACGAATACCGCTTGGCTGGAAAGTCTCAAATTCTATCTGGTGACGGACCACGGCGAACGCTTCAACAAGGTCACGAATGGGATTGTCTCGGTGAAGAATTCCGAGGATCCGGGAACGATCTCGTTCCGCGCTGACAGCACGTTCTTTTATGATGCGTACGCCGTCACAATCTGCATGACCGGGGCGGAATGGCTGGACAAAGGCGCGGAGACAATCCATGTCGACCTCAAGCACGCGAAGGCGGATTTCATGCCGGAGGGGGCGGAATTCGTTTCCGCAAAACGAGAAGGCAGCCGTTGGGTGGTGACTGTGTTGCAGGAAAGCTCAGCCGCCCAGGTGTTTATGCAGGATTACTACGACGTGGCGGGAAATCGATATGAATATCACAGCTGGACGTCCGGCGCTTCGTCCGATCACGGCGTGACGGCCCCCGAGGGGTATTCCTACTGCAGCTTCCCGCTAAACGATTACCCTTACGATGAAGTCTGGCTCACGCCGCGCTACACGAGCCGCTGGACAGCGGACGCGCCGGTGGAGGCAACCGTCCCTCTGCAATAGTGCTGCAGATCTCCGCATATTCTCTTTTCGAAGTTGTGTACAAAACCGGAATATAGATTTTTGGGGATTTATCTTGAAATCTATTTTTAAATGCCTTAACCTGCTCTAAGGACGACTGAATAATCGCCTGAGAGGAGCGTTAAGCAATGAATAAAGAACAACTGTACAGATTCATTTCCGAGAGCACCGGAAATGAAAGCAACATCTGTCAGATCCATGTCATCAAAGGCGGCAGAACTGTTTATGATGACTGCTGGCATGGATTTACGACCAGGGATGCAGTGAATGTCAATTCCGTGACCAAAGGTATCATGGGCTTGCTTGCGGGAATCGCTCTGGACAAAGGCTGTATCAAGAGTATAGATCAGAAAGTGATAGAGTTTTTCCCGGACTATTCTGTAAAGCGCGGAGAGAAAACGATCTATGATGTAACGATCCGGCACCTGCTTACGATGACAGCTCCGTACAAAGGAAAGTCAGAGCCATGGAAAAAGGTGTGTACTTCAGATGACTGGACGCTTACGATTCTCGATGATCTTGGAGGCCGCAGGGGGATCACAGGCGAATTCAGGTATGCGACGCTTGGTATCCAGATCCTGGCAGGAATCATTGAGAGGGCAAGCAAAGAGAAATGCATTGATTTTGCGAACAGGAATCTGTTTGAACCACTGGGACTTCCGAAGCGGATATTGCACGGTGACAGTTCCAAAGAAGACCAGTTGGATTTCCTCATGAATAAGAATCCGAGACAATACGAGTGGTATTCCGATCCTCAGAACACAGTTACCGCCGGCTGGGGATTGTGTATGTCGGCAAGAGATATGGCTGTTGTTGGAGGACTTGTACTGAATAACGGTATATATAACGGCAACAGGGTCATCTCCGCAGAATACATCAATGACATGCTCAGGCCGCATCTTAAGCTCGGTGAAAGATTCGGATACATGAACTACGGATACTTATGGTATAAGCCTTTTGATGACAGAGAGGTTTATGCGGCGATCGGTGACAGCGGCAATATTATTTATGTCAATAAAGATAGGAATGTATCCGTGGGTATGACGGGTACATTCAAACCGAGGATATTTGACAGAGTCGATTTCATAGAACGAAAAGTTCTGCCTGTGATGGATGGGTGATATTGGTTGTCTTCGCAGTTAACGGCACAACTTGCGGTTTGAGGAGGAGATTTGAATGAGGACACTGTGCTTGTATTACACAAGAACGAATACGACCAAAGAGATTATGGAAAACATTGCCAAAATCATCGGCGCTGACGTGGCTGAATACACGGACGGCAAGGAAAGAAGCGGCTTCTTAGGGTATGTCGGAGCTTGCTTTGCGACCGTCAATAATACGATATCCAGAGTATCCGTCAAAGGCGAAGTCGACTTAACATCCTATGACCGGGTACTGATCGGTATGCCCGTATGGGTCGAGGGCCCCTGCGCCATCGGGAAAGCCCTCATCAAAAAGCACCGGAACAGCCTGCCTTCCGAAGTGTACTATGTCGTGACTCACATGGGCGACAAGCATGATTATATGGAAAAAATCAAAGCTATGGACGGTCTTCTGGGCCGGCCTTCCTCCGGGCAGATCTCCATTCGGACAAAAGAAAATGACTATATCAAGGAAAGCGCGGATTTTGCAGCTTCGCTGAAATAAGTTCCCGGGAAGGATATGTCCGGTTTTCGACAGCCTCTGCCCGACAGAGGGGTACGGCTGGGAATCTGTTTGAAATCGGTCAGCGTATTTTATCTCAGCAGTAATGCAGTCGATGCGAAACAGAATGGCAACTCGGGAGTTGCGGGGGTAATCATAGTGAATGAATTTAACGAATATGTACGTGAGAGTTTTTCCGCAGTCGGTAATATTGTCATAAAAGCCATGATGGGCGGATACCTTGTGTACCTTAATGGTAAATTGATAGGCGATATTGGAGATGAGGAACTATTTTTAAAGAGAACACCGACATCGGACAGACTTCTTACGGACTCAGAACTGCGTTATCCGTATGAAGGTTCAAAAACACTGATGCACGTATTCGACAGATTTGAGGATACGGATTTGATTGCAGAATTACTGGAAGGCATGTATGCAGAACTGCCCGAAAAGAAACCAAAGAAAGCCAAATGAGACGGATAAATTCCGGTTTTTTGAGATCTCGACAAATCGAGATTTATAGAGGTGAGCATAGTGATGGAATTACTGAAAGCGAGATTTTCAGAACACAAGGGACTTCATCCGGATTTGGAATGGTCCGAGGTTGAGCATAGGCTGCGCGCGTTTCCCACTGCCATCGCGGTTTTGCAAAAGATGGAGGAAAGCGGTGGTGAGCCGGACACCATCGGCTATGACGAACAAACGGGAAAGCTTATTTTCTGTGACTGCGCAAAGGAGTCCCCTTCCGGGCGCAGAAGCCTGTGCTATGACGAAAAGGCTTTGCAAAGGCGCACCAAAAACCCGCCGTCAGGCAGCGCAGAACGGAAAGCGAGAGAGATCGGCGTTTCGATGATGACGGAGGAACTCTATCGTAGACTGCAAAGTCTCGGGTCATTTGATCTGAAAACATCAAGCTGGATCGCTACGCCGGAGGATATCCGCAGTAAGGGCGGTGCGCTGTTCTGCGAACGGCGCTATGATACCGTGTTCACTTTTCACAACGGTGCGGATTCCTACTATTCTGTGCGCGGATTCAGAGGATATATTCTTGTCTGAGTACGGATTCAATAGTAACATCGCTGCGATTTTTTGGGCTGTGAAATTGACAAATCCCGATTTATCTATCCGTCTCTCTGAAAACCATTGATTTTCCTGCATTTTCCGTAGGTCTGCTACCATAAAAAGCTCCGTTTTCCCTTGTTTTTGCCCTTGTGGGGCAAAACAAGGGAAACTTTTTATCAGTCGCCGCCTACTACCTTATCCAGCAGGCGGGCCGAGGAGCGTTTCGCTTCCCTTGTCGAGTGAGCGTAGATGTTCATGGTGGTACTGACGTCGGCGTGTCCCAAAAGCTCCTGCACGTCCTTCGGCGCTGCCCCGTTGGAGAGCAGGTTGCTGGTGAACGTGTGGCGAAGCTGATGAAAATGGAAGCCCTCAAGTCCCGGTATCTTCTTTGAGGCTGCCCGGCAGGCAATACTTACCGTGCTGGATGATTCAAAGCACCCGTCCGGACGGAGACAGACGAAGTCGATCTCCTTGTAGTCCTCCGGCACTTCTGACCACCTTTGCAGACTGTATAGCTCATAGTAACTACGGCCCTTCTCCTGTACCTGCTTATAGTAGTTCAGGCTGTAAAGCTCGCCGTACTGGAAGCGGTTTTTGTGCTGCTCGGTCTTTGCCGCCTTGAGGATCGCCGCCAGCGTGTCGCAGAAGTCCACTGTGCGGATTTTGCCCCGTTTGGTGGTGTTGACCTCCGTCTTGTGCCTCGCCCCGTTGTAGCGCATGCTGCGCCGCACCGTGATGGTCTGCTCCCTCATGTCAATGTCCTGCCATGTGAGAGCGCAGACCTCACCGATCCGAAGCCCCGTGTAGTAGGCGATCTGAATGGGCAGGAGCGCCGGATTCTCTTTCTTTTTCAGATCGTCCGTCAGCGCCTTGTACTGCTCAAAGGAGATCGTCGGGACGGTCAGGCCGTCCTCACTGTCCTCATTGAACAATTCATAGGTTTCCTGCTTGTGTCTGATCTTAACGTACTGCATCGGGTTGAAGGTCATCAGCCGCTTGGGGAACACCGCAAACCGGAATGCTGCCTGCATCACCGCCGAGTAGGGACGGATCGAGTTGGATGCCAGCGGTTTTGCTTCTGAGCCATCCGGTTTCTTGCCCCCGAAGGACAGAAGATCGAAGAACGTCTGCAAATGCTCCGAGGTGACGGTTTTGAGCTTACGGCTGCCGATGGGAAACTGCTTGATGCGTCCCGCAGCGCCCTGGTAGGCCATCACCGTACCGTTGGAGAGATTGCCGGGCTTGACTTCTTCCTCGATCCACATATCCAGCAGATCGCCCACCGTGACGTTTTCGGACCTGGCAACGAACTTCTTTGCCTCATAGTCCTCCATCGCCTTTCGGAGCAGGGCTTCCGTCTCGGACTTGCTTTCCGTTCCGGCGTATTCCTTCTGCACCAGATTTCCACTCTCGTCTTCGACGTAGAAGCGGTAGTACCACTTTTTGCCTTTCTTTCTGACAGATCCTTTTGCCATAGATCGTGATTCTCCTTTCCGTATCCGTGGCAATCGGGTCTGTGACATATGGTGTGCGTAAAAGTAATCGCTGTGCGATAACTTTACCATATCCGCCGGTCTTTATGACCGGCTTTTTTCGTTCCCGTATTCGTTTTTCAAGGTGCCACGGTACTTATGTACCTTTTTCAATCAGCTTCTGTTTTGCCTGATCGACGATCCCGAACAGCTCCGGGATCGATACCTTTGTCCGGCCTTCATCGTACAGATGCAGGATGCCGTCCAGGTATCGCTTCATGTCCTCTATCGGGACCTCCATCTCCTTCTGATAGACCTGCTCGGTGATGGAGCCGATATGGATCGCATATTTGCCGATGGATTCTTTCAGCCCTTCGTCCTCTGCCACTTCATCGACCTTCTTCATGGACACCGCCCAATACTTTGCGAGGATGGTGTAGAGGTCCACGATCTGGCCGAGGAAGGTAGTCAATAGCTGCTGGTGCGGCTCTCCGTTGACGGTAGAGGTCACCGTTTCCAGATAGCCCTTGATGTGTTTCTCTAAATCCATCTGACAGACAGTATAGATGCTGTATTCCTTATCATCGGAAAGCCCCGTCAGCCATTCGGGAGTGGTAAGCAGCGCTTCCGCCAGACCGTTGATGATCATGGTACGCTTCGGATCGACCCCGTCCGCCTCATACCGCTGGATAGTGGATTTGTTGACACCAATCCGCTTTCCCAGCTCCGGCATGGACAGCTTGAGTTCTGTCCGGCGCTCCTTGATTCGTTCTCCGACCTGTTTCGGGCTGAACATTTCTTTTGTCTTCAAGGTGTTCACCTCCTAACGAATGCAAGTATAACACATGTAAGCTCAGTTTGCAACCCTATTTTGCATATATTTTTATATTTATTTCTTAAACAGTTGCAGATTGAGTTGACAAGCAGAGGCAATATACGTATAATAGTAAAGCAAAGGTTGCAAAACAGGTATTTGCAGAACGGAGGTGATAACATGAGAGATGTCAAAATGGGCCTGACCATCGAGGAAGCAGCCGAAATGTCCGGGATCGGACGGAACACCATGCGGAAGCTGGTGGACTGGGGCAAGCTGCCTGTGCTCAAAGTGGGACGAAAGACAATCATCCGAAGGGACGCACTGGAGAACTTTATGACTGTCAATCAGGGGAGAAACCTGCTCAATCAGGCAGACGTCCGGGAGGTGCGCTAAGGAATGGACGCAGCAGCTAAAAGGCCTCGCCGTTTGAGAGCGAAATACACCCCTCGCACAAATCTTGCGATTTGTACAAGAGGTATTTCGCTCCTGCGGAGGGCCTGCGTCTCTGTCCCGGCGTGGATGGGCAGAGACACAGCCGGAAACCGCCCTGCGCTTTCCGGTGTTGCCCCACCGCTGCGGCGGCGAGACAACATACGGGGGACGGTGGACGGGAGACGAAAGCAGGAACGGAGGTGAACGATGGCACGGCACAGCTTTATCCAGATGTCAAAGCTGTCCAATGTCAAGGGAAGAATATCGTATATCTCGGACCCCAAGCGGCAGGAACACCTCTACGCCACCTTCTCCACAAGGGAAGATATGACCTTCTGGAACGATCTGGCGAAAGAGTGCCAGGAGGAGTTTCGGCGCTATGGGACAGAGGGAAAATGTATCGAGGCGCGGGAGCTGATCATTGCTCTTCCGGAGGAATACACGCAGTTTGATCCCAACCGGGTACTGCGGGAGTTCACGGAGCAGTTCAAGAAACGTTATGACGTGGAATGTGTTTCGACGCTCCACCACAACAAAACCAAGAAAAACTATCATATCCATCTGATCTTTTCGGAGCGGCGCTTGCTGCAGTCACCGGAGGTCAAGATCGCCACCCGCAGCGTGTTCTATGATGAACTCGGCAAGCGGGTACGCACGAAGAAGGAGATCACCGGCGAGGACGGACAAATCCGGGAGGGCTGCACCGTCATCAAAAAGGGCGAGGCCTACGAAAAACACCTGTTCACGGCAAAGGACGACGCTTTCAAGAATGAGCTTTTTCTGGAAGAAACAAAGCACTTCTACACCGCTTTGATCAACAGGCATATTCAGGACCCGGAACGGCGCTTGAAGGTTTTTGACCCGAACAGCGTCTACCTCCCCTCCAAGAAGATCGGGAAGAACAATCCGAAAGAGGCTGAGATCGAGGCGGATAATGCCGCACGGCAGGACTGGAACAGGACGGCGGATATGGCGCTGGTATCCGGGATCGAAGAATCCAAGATCATAGAGATCAGAAATGAACACATCTACAACGAGGCCACCCGGTCCGTGCAGAAGCATGGCTGGCTGCCGGGACTGTTCCGGGGCATCATCCAAAAGGCAAAAGAAATCTTGCAAGGCTTGATACGGGAAACGGAGATCCCGCCCAGGCCTACACTATCCGTTGACATGGCAGAATACCGCACCATGCAGAAGCTGATGAACAAGGTGCAGGACGAAGCCAGAGCGGTCAAGCAACTCATGCACGGAGAACTGCCGAAGCTGGAAAAGCAGCTCGCCGAAACGACTGGACTGTTCAAGGGTAAAGAGCGTAAGGTCTTGCAGGAAAAGATTGCGGGTCTACAGCAGGAAATTGACCGTCGGATGGATCGACTGCCCGGTATTCTGAAAGAGGACGGTTATCCCGATGTACAAGCGTTTAAGCGGACGTATGACGATGCCACGATTCTTGTGGAGCAGTACAACCGTGATCTCGCCGCATGGGAGCGTCAGGTCAAAGGCGAAGAAAAGCCCACGCAGGCACCGCCTGAAAAAGAGAGCATCCGAAAGAAACTCCGGGATATGGAGGCGGAGGCTAAGCGCCGGAACGACGCAAGGCGGCAGCAAACCCGCCCTCGCAGCCATGATTATGACAGAGGACGCTAAGACAGAAGAATACACCGCAGGAGGCCCCTGCGGTGCATACATAGAATCGCCCTGCAAGTTTGAGGCTTGCAGGGCGTCGATATAAACTGAGGGTATGTTTTTATGGGGTCTCTCCGACAAGAAGCTTTAGGTCTTCGTCCACAGTGCCGATACCGACGATGCCGAAGTTCTCGATCAGAACTTTCGCCACATTGGGAGAGAGGAAGCCCGGAAGCGTCGGGCCGAGATGAATGTTCTTCACGCCGAGGTAAAGAAGTGCGAGAAGCACGATGACCGCCTTCTGCTCATACCATGCGATATTGAATGTGATCGGCAGATCATTGATGTCATCCAGACCAAATACTTCTTTCAGCTTCAGGGCGATGAGTGCCAGCGAATAAGAGTCATTGCACTGCCCGGCATCAAGTACGCGAGGGATACCACCGATATCGCCCAGATCCAGTTTGTTGTACTTATACTTGGCACATCCTGCCGTAAGAATCACCACGTCCTTCGGGAGCTTTTTGGCAAACTCGGTATAGTAGTCGCGGCTCTTCATCCTGCCGTCACAACCGCCCATGACAACGAACTTTCGAATCGCTCCGGACTTCACTGCATCGACCACCTTGTCCGCCGGCGCGAATACCTGCTCGTGCGCAAAACCGCCGATGATGCTTCCGGTTTCGATTTCCTGCGGCGGTGCACAAGTCTTAGCCTGTTCGATGATGGCAGAGAAGTCCTTGACGGTTCCGTACTCGCCTTCGATGTGGCGGCATCCCGGATAACCTGCGGCACCGGTTGTCCACAGCCTCTCCTTGTAGGAATCCGCAGGCGGCACGATGCAGTTTGTGGTCATGAGGATCGGGCCATTGAAGGTGGCAAACTCCTCCTTCTGCTTCCACCATGCGTTGCCATAGTTGCCTACGAAGTTGTCATACTTCTTGAAGGCCGGATAATAGTGCGCAGGAAGCATCTCGGAATGGGTATAAACATCCACGCCTGTACCTTTGGTCTGCTCCAGAAGCTGCTCCAGATCTTTCAGGTCATGTCCCGAAACCAGAATGCCGGGGTTGTTCCTCACGCCGATATTCACTTCGGTGATTTCCGGATTTCCATAAGCGCCCGTATTCGCCCCGTCAAGAAGCGCCATGCCGTCCACTCCGTATTTTCCCGTCTCCAGTGTGAGAGCCACGAGGTCATCCAAGCCGAGGCTGTCGTCCAGAAGCTTGGCAAGTGCGCTCTGGATAAATGCGTCCACCTCTTCATTATCTTGCATCAGGGCATTGGCGTGCTTGGAATAAGCAGCAAGACCTTTCAGTCCATATGTAATCATTTCGCGCAGGGAACGTACATCCTCGTTCTCCGTCGCAAGAACGCCCACCTCATCCGAATCCGCCTTCGAGTCAAACTCGTTCTCATTTCCGTTCCAGACAGCCGCTTCCGGAAGACCTGTCGGGTCGTCAAGTTTCGCACGCAGCGCCTCTTTGACTGCAAGCGTTTCCTTGATGCGTGCGATGATGGCATCACGGTCGAAGTTGGCGTTTGTGATCGTCGCGAAAAGATTGACTGTCACAAGATGATTGACATCTTTGCCAACCTCTTTTCCTTCCTCGCGCAGCATTGTGGTGACACAGGAGAGCCCTTTGGTCACATAGACCAGAAGATCCAGCATTCCGGATAGCTCCGGTCTCTTTCCACATACACCGACCTTTGTGCATCCGGTGCCCCTCGCTGTCTCCTGACACTGATAACAAAACATCTCACATTTCTCCATTGTTTTTTCTCCTTCCCTTTTTGGCAATTCATTTAGTCGACTTTTACGAACATATCTTTTCCCACACCACAGATCGGGCACACCCAATCATCGGGAATGTCTTCAAATGCTGTTCCCGGAGCTATTCCACCTTCCGGATCGCCGATCGCCGGATCGTAGATATATCCGCAGGGCTCACATAGGTACTTGTCCATTTCGTTTTCTCCTTTCATTTAATCAAGAATTCTTCCGTCGCGGGAAATCGTCACAATCTGCCACAGGATGAACTTGCCGCTTGCTTGAAGCGCATTTTTTGCCCCCATTTCGAGGCCTCCGCAGCAGGGCACCTCCATGCGCACGATGGTTACACCCTTGTCAGATCTTCGCTTTCTTCGTTTTTATGATTCCAGGGTCAACAGCAGTGCCATCTTAAACCGCTTGGCTGCCTTGACGCTGTGAATTCCTGCTTTGGCAAAACGGAAATTCTCACCGGCTTTGATGGGATGTTCTTTTCCTTCGTAGCCAATCACGCCCTCGCCATCCAACACGAAGATGAGCGCTTCGCCCGGAGCGGCGTGTTCGGACAATTCGGTGCCCGCATCAAAGGCCATGATAACAAACTTCATCTTGTCGTTATGCACGACATCCATGTTGACGATCTTGCCGTCCTGATAGGGGACAATTTCTGCCAGTCTGAAAACTTCACCCGCCTTGATTGCCTCGTTCATGATATCGCTCCTCCTGATCGAAACTTCTGTATAAACAGCACCTTCCGCTGTTCGTATTCCCATCGGTGTATCCGTTAGGGTTATAATGCTGTCGCTGGTATGGAGGTTCCGCCTAAAGCCGTCTGCCCCGTAGATCTCTATGACGCCTTCCGCCATAATAATCAGTTTGTGATACGGATAAATCTCTGCGCTGATATCCGTATTCCTGGCCAAGGAAAAGCAAATGATGTCGTTTGCTCCGTCATGCACGGCTTTGGAGATCGTGCAGCCGGGAATCGCCGGATTGTCCATTGCGATGGAGAATACTTCTCCGACCTTCTCCTTCATCATCATGTTCTTTTGATCGTAAAGCGGGCATCGTCCCGACTGTCAAGCGCAAAAGGAGTACCCTCCAACATGCCGCGCATCACGCGGTCTCGGAGCTCGTAGTAGATATTCGTCTCTCCGTTCCAGTACTGTGCGTGAATATCCTGCGTCATTTGCCAAGAGACTTCATCATCGGATTCAGTTACGACAGCATTCACTCTGTCACATGGCATACCGTTGACGAAGAAATCTTCAAAGATGCGGAAAACGTCCGTAGCTTTTTCTGCGTCCCTTCCGTTCCTCCGGCCATAGCGAAACGCGACTTTGCTGATTTCCTCCAATCTTTCGGGATGCGTGGTAAGGACAGTCTGGATCAAATCCGCATACCGCGTTTCCGCATCATGAATCTGATCTTGAAGCCAGCCGTGGATATTGCTTTCATCAATGACGTCTTCCAATGCGGGCAGGTCTCTGATGTAAGCAGTACGATCTGAAATCCAGCCGTTCCCGGCAGCCATGGAGGCAATCGCTTTGGTGAGTTCCTCCTGCTTGCCAATCTTGTTATACAGCCAGAAGTGGATTGGTCCTAAAAATGCGCTCATGATCCGCTTACTTTCCGCTATCGGCGATTTTATCGTTGATGGCCTTTATGACGCTTTCAGGATCAACGCCATGAACGGCGCAGGCATCCTCAAGACTCTCCGCCTGGGAAGCTGGACAGCCGAGGCAGTGCATACCGATTCCGAGCAGCACCTCCGCCGTTTCCGGGTACTGGTTTACGATTTCACCGATCAAGGTTTTCCTGTTTACAACTGTGGTTCCCATAAGTTTTTCCTCCCTGTTCTTGATTTTCTGCTCTGATTATACTATAATCGAAACAACGCGTATGTTGTTGCAACAACGGAAGGATGATTTTCATGAATACTTTTTTTCTTTCCAACACGCCGCTGTTTCATGGAATCAGCGAGAGCGAAATCTCGGAGCTGCTTAGCTGCCTGGGTGCGAAAGAGCGCAAATACAAAAAGGATGAGATTATTATCCGGGCGGGGTCCTCTGTCAGCGAAATCGGGCTTGTGGAATCCGGCAGTGTGAATATCGTCGTCAATTTTTACTGGGGAAACAGCCATATTTTCGGTCATGTGGGAAAAGGACAGGTTTTTGCAGAAAACTATGCGGCAATTCCCGGCAAGGAGCTGCTTTGCGACGTTGTTGCCTGCGAGGAGACCGAAGTGCTCTTCCTGAATATGCGCAATATGCTCACCACTTGCCAGAGGGGATGCGCGTTCCATACCCGCATCATTCAGAATATGCTTCGGATTTCCGCACAGAAGAACCTGAATCTCTCTTCGCGCATGATGCATACCGCGTCAAAATCTCTCCGGGAACGCCTGCTTTCTTATCTTTCGGAGCAGGCGCTGGAACACGGAAGCTCGCGCTTTACCATTCCCTTCGACCGCCAGCAGCTTGCCGACTATCTTGCCGTAGACCGCAGCGCCATGTCCAATGAACTGTCCAAGATGCAGAAGGACGGATTGATTACTTACCACAAGAACGAGTTCACGCTAAATGGATCAACATGATTATTAAGCAAAAAGTCTTCTCGCCGACTTAGACGGGAAGACTTTTGTTTTACCCGGCACTACTTGTTTTCGCCAAAAAAAATGTTTTTGCAAATTCCATATTCTGCACAAGCTCCACCGTACCAAGATACGCTCCGGACTTGTCACGTACCGCCATGTATTTCACCAGCATCGTGCTGCCGCCCTTCTCCATCCAGACAGGCACCTCGTCACGGCGATTGTTCCTGAAATCATCGATGATCTGGCGCACCATCGGCTCGATCTTCGGCGGATGGCAGGAGAACACTTCCCGGTCAATGGCCATGCCGGGGCGCTTGAAGACCTTCGGTCCTTCATTGAAGAAGCGGTTGATGTTATCCGCATCCACAAAGGTAATTTCCATCGGGATCGTATTCAAAAGCGCGGTCAGCTGTTCCACGGTCATGTGACCGCCGGGCATTACGATCTCGCCCACCGCATCGAAGACTGCGGAAACCTTCCTGCCCTCCGCAGTCTCCCAGCGTTCCTGTTCCACGCCGAAGCACAGGTCGTAATCCTTCTCGTCGTGGTAGATGCCGTACCATTCCTCCTCTGTGAAGTTCACCGCGCAGATTGGGAACAGGATGTTCTGCTCCTTGTAGATCATTTCCTCGGCCCGGGTCAGCACGGCGTCCAGCCTGGCGCTCCATTCTGCGCTGTGATCGCTTTCTTTTGCAAGCGCCCCAAGCTCATCGCGAATCTCGTCGTCCACCGTCCACATCACATCGGAGGGACCGGAGACGCCGTATCTCACCTTCAGCAGGGGATAGAGCAGATCGCCCTTTTTGGCATAATGGATCGAAAGCTCACGAATCGTCGGGATAAGCGATTCATCCTTGCCCTCCTTAAATCTGGCAAGCAAATCGGTAAGCGCGTCGTTTTCTTTTGTCAGCGTGTACAGAGGATGCCCGGCTATTGCCTCCAGTTCGGCGGCGCGGGCGTTCTTATCCGTGTAGTCCTTTTTGGGGAAGGAGTCTCTCTTCGCCAGCTCCTCATGCGCCTTTTTTCGCAGGAGGGAAGCCTCTACTTCCTTTTCCGCATTGGCGATTTTTTCCTCGGTGGTAGCGCCGTGGAACAGAGCGGAGTGGACGTCACAGAGCTTCTGCACTTCAGACAGCGGCGTTCCCTCTTTCATGAGTTCCTGCTCCGCCTGCATGATTTCGGATGCCTCTACATCACCAAACTCACGGACGAAGTCCGTCCGAACATTCTCCAGGTCTTCACCTTCGCCAAGCCTTTTCAGATAGACCTTGAGCTGTTCGGTGCGGCTTTCGGGAGGATTGTTTGTTTTATCCGCCGCAGGCTGCGGCGCAGAAGCTATATCCGGCATCTCACCGACAAGCTCGAAGCCTTTGCCCATCAAGGTTGTCACGACATCCATCATAGAGATATTCTTCATCTTCGCGCCTTTGGGAATCGTCATGATCTTGCCGACGGAGTGCAGCATGGGCTTTTTAATGATCTCGGTAAACCCGAGCCCTGCCATGATCTCGATCAGCTCCGGGTATTCCTGTGTCAATTCATAGACAGTTTTATTCAAATCAAGTTTTTTTGCCATAGTGTTAGACCTCCTTTGTGTTTTTCTGTATTCATTATAGACATACTTAGAAGGATTGTATGTTGTTCAAACAACAAAGCAACACATTATATTCCCGGCCACACTCCAAAACAAAGCTGATTGCGAATTTGGGCGGAGAATATACTCCTACCTATATCAACTTCTGATTAAGCCGTACAATTATTTGTCAAAAGATATAAGAGTGGCGGGGATTGCTCCCCGCCGCCTCATGTCTTATGCGTAAATCAGCTCATGATTTACGATTTCCATTGCCCTGTCCCGGATGTTGTTCATCCGCTGCACCCGCAGCATTTGATCCTGGGCTTTGAGCTGTTCTGTCACGCCCTCCCGCTCTGCCATCTGCTTTGTCAGCAGGAGCATTTGTTCCGTTGCCTGTTCGTTGATGTCGGCAAGGTATGTATTCAGCCTGCCGCTGGTCAGCAGTTCCGTATACAAGGTTTTGCGCTCCTTTTTGATATAACGCAGGTGCCGCTGCCCCCAAATGCCGATGGGCTTTTCTTCTTCGGCTGGTACTGTCAAGCATGGAATGTAGTAATCGCCTTGCAGTTCGTACCATAAACCGTTGCTTTCGTTATAAATGGTCTTTTCCATTGTGAAATCCTCCTGTATAATAGTTCCGTTGATGTATTCGCACATATGTCACAGGCTTCCGATTGCCACACCTTGTTATATCCTGTTATGGGTTTTTCTTGCCCTTGCTTTTGCCCTTATGAGCAGCGAGGGCGTTGTTGAAATGGTGTAACATTTAATAAAGGGATTCGGTGAGCAGATTGCGGAAAATCCTTTGTTTTCAACGGTTTCAGAGGATTTCATTAAAGCCCTATAATCAGCAGCAAACGCCTATGATTTCGGGGATTTCAAATCCCGATTTGTAGAGCAGGAAGAGTTTTCCCGACAAATCGGGACCGTGGGGGGAATGAGTATGTGGACTTGCCCGAAATGCGGGAAAGAACTGACGCGAAAAGATCAGCAGCATTTCTGCCTCAAGCCGCAGTCGATCGATGAGTATATCGGCCTGCAGGACGCCTCTGTCCGGCCGCGGCTGGAGGCGATCCGAGAGACGATCCGCGCGGCCATCCCGGAGGCGCAGGAGAAGATCAGTTGGTCTATGCCCACCTACTGGAAGGGGCAGAACATCATCCATTTTGCCGCATCGAAGAAACACATCGGCCTCTATCCCGGCGACGAAGCCACCGCGGCCTTTGCGGACAGACTCTCTAGCTTTGACACCAGTAAGGGCACGATCCGCCTGCCGTATGACAAGGATCTGCCGTTGGAACTGATCCGGGACATCGCCCAATGGTGCTATGAGAAATATGCAAAGAGGTAAAAGATACCCTGTTATGCCCTCCATGGGACATAACAGGGTATTCCTCTGTCATTTCCTGATGAATCGCGCGTCCGTGCTGTTTTCCCCGGCGCTCACAAACCGCTCCACGGTCATGTGAAGATCGTATTTCTCCCGGAGTGCGGCAATGGTCGCCATCATGGGAGAGGCGTGGTGCGCGTCGATGGCCGCCTGATCGGTCCAGCTGTCGATCAGCAGGATCGTCTCGGGATCATCGAGCGACTGGAAGTACTCATAGCGGAGATTGCCCGCTTCCGCCCGGATCAATCCGACCGTCCCGCCAGAGGTCATCTCCTCGGCAAACTTACGCGCAGCGCCGTTTTTGCCGGTGTAGCGAAGATTCACGGTAATTGCCATTTCTATCCCTGCTTTCTGTGTGTGAGCCTGCTGCCTTCGATGTGATTGGAGTTGTAAGTCATGTCGACCTGCAGCTTGTGATAGATGCCTCCGCGCAGCTGCATTTTCCGCTCCGCTGCGCTCCACTTTGCCGCGCAATCCGCAACAGAGATCAAGTTCACGCGAATCACCTCATGAAGAGCATACACCATGATCGGCAAGAAGTAAACGCGACTATGCATTTGAACAAAATTTTTGCCGATAAGAAAGCTTATCACTCTTGGGCGTGTGATCCGCGGCCTTGACAAGACTGACCTCGACCGATTATAGTATCCTCGATCATACAACAGAAGGCGGTACCCGCAATGGAGAAGTTTATCCCGTATGAAAAGCTCTCAAAAAAGAAGAAGCGGGAGCTGGATGCAGGCAAGCGGACGGTCTGGGCCATCAGTCTGGTGACCCGTAAACCTGAAAACTCGAAAGCCTATCACAGAAGGAAAGCACAGAAACGGATGGATGATACCGGTTCTGTGTTTTTTTCAGGATCAGACTTCCGAAAGACCGGGAGCTGTGGTAAAATCAAATAAAAATATGCTTCTTGCGAGGGCGGCGCAGATGAACAGCGTGAAAAAATATCAGATACTGGACGGGACCACACTGAAAATCATCGCCATGATCAGCATGGTATTCGATCATGCGGGCGACATGTTTTTTCCCGGCGTCATGTGGCCCAGGATGATCGGCAGGCTCGCCATGCCCATCTTTTCCTTTTTCATCGCGGAGGGTTTTGCGCATACAAGGAACAAAAAGAAATACCTTGGCCGCCTCGGCCTTTTCGCGCTGATCAGCGAGATCCCCTTTGATCTGGCTTTCGACGGCAGGATCGGGCTGGGACACCAGAACATCATGCTGACCTTCTTCCTTGCCGGCTTGTCGCTGATCCTGTTCGACCGGATTCGGGGCGGGAACGGCTCGGAAGGAGAGCGGATACCCGTCGTCAAAACCGTCCTGGGCGTGTTCGCCGTTGCGGGGATCGCCGGCCTGGCGCTGCTGCTGCGTGCGGATTATACCGTCTTTGCGGTTGTCGCCGTGTTCCTGTTTTACGTGCTCCGGCAGAAGCATCCGCTGCTCCGGAGCGGGGTGGGCGTGGCTTTTCTGGCGCTCACGAGGACGATGGGCTATTACGGCGCGACAGGCTTCAGTTTTATCCCCCTTGCCCTGTATAACGGGCAGAAGGGGAAGGGGCTGAAATGGCTGTTTTACGCCTTTTATCCCGGACACCTGCTCCTGCTGGCCGCGATCAGGCACGTCCTGCGGGCCTGATATCCGGGCTGACGCTGCGCGAAATCTGTTGAGGTTAGAGACAAAAACATGATCATTCTGATAACCGGCGCATCCCACACCGGGAAAACCCTTTTGGCACAGCGGATGCTTGAAAAATGCAGCTATCCGTATCTGTCCATAGACCATCTGAAAATGGGCCTGATCCGCAGCGGCAGCACGCCGCTCACCCCGGAGGATGACGACGAGCTTGTCGGATATCTGTGGCCGATCGTCCGGGAGATGATCAAGACGGCGATCGAGAATCAGCAAAACCTCATTGTCGAGGGCTGTTACGTACCGTTTGGTTGGAGACGGGACTTCGACGAGCGGTATTTGCCGTCGATCCGCTTCATCTGCCTGGCCATGTCGGAGGAATACATCGATTCACACTTTGGCCAGATAAAAGAGCACGCCTCTGATATCGAGGCAAGGCTGGATGATTCCTGCTGCACGGCGGAGCATATGAAAAGAGAGAATCGTCAGGTTATAGAGGGATACCAAGCCGTCGGAGAACAGGTCGCGATCATTACAGAGGATTATGAAGAGACGATAAGACGACTCGTGAAATGAAGAAGCCTTCCGCAGCACGGCGGAGAATGCCTGCGCGGGCGGAGGCGAATCGGGATTCGGAGGCTGACTTATGATCAAATTCCTTGGGCAAAACAACGATTTACGAACGGAAGAAGGCAAGATAACAAAAACGGGATATGCAGTTATGGCGCTCTCCGCGATTTTTGGACTGTGCGTCTTTTTGACCGGAAGGGCTCTTTACAGAAGGTCGCTGAAAAAGGAGAAGTAACATGATTTACGATTACAGCGTCACCACCGGCAAGGGCGAGCTGCTGAACCTGTCCGATTACAAGGGCAAGGTCATCCTGGTGGTCAACACGGCCACCGGCTGCGGCTTCACGCCCCAGTACGCCCCCATCGAGCAGCTATATCGGGATTACCACGACCGGGGTCTGGAGATCCTGGACATTCCCTGCAACCAGTTCGGCGGCCAGGCCCCCGGCTCGGACGAGGAGATCCATGAATTCTGCACCATGCACTTCAACACCACTTTCCCGCAGATGAAGAAGGCGGATGTGAACGGCGAAAACGAGCTGCCGCTGTACACTTACCTGAAATCTCAGAAGGGCTTTGAGGGGTTCCAGGAGCACCAGTACAAGGCGCTGCTGGAGAAGATGTTCTCCGAGGCGGATCCGGACTGGGACAAGAAGCCGGACATCAAGTGGAACTTCACCAAGTTCGTGATCGACCGGGAGGGCCATGTGGTCGCCCGCTTTGAGCCCACCGCCAACATGGCGGAGGTGGAAGCGTGCGTCAAATCGCTGCTGTAAGAAAATGTAGAGGTGCCGCTTGTGAAGTATGGAGAATCAAGCTTTGACATCCTGTATCTGCTGTTTGCCATCATCAGCGGATGTGTGCTGCTGTACAGGGCGAAGAATCAAACCGAGAAGCTGATGGGTTCGTCGGCCCTGGTTTTAGGCTGTGGGGACGCCTTCCATCTCGCCCCCCGCGTGCTGAACTATTTTGTGGACCGGGATTTCACCGCCGCCCTGGGCGTCGGCAAGCTGGTGACGTCCATCACCATGACTGTTTTCTATCTTCTCCTGTACTATGTCTGGTTGGGACAATACCGGCAGCGGGAGAAGCGGAGGACCACGATCCTTCTTTGGGTTCTGGCCGCGGTACGTATTGTCCTGTGCCTTTTCCCGCAGAACGGCTGGCTTACCAACAGCGGCGATATGACATGGGGCGTCATCCGGAATGCTCCTTTCGTTTTGCTGGGCGCGGCTGTTTGCCGCCTGTATTTCCGGAAGAGAAAAGAGGATCGGATCTTCAAGCCGGTTTGGCTGTATATCCTGCTGTCTTTTCTGTTTTATATCCCCGTAGCCGTGGGCGCGGGAGCCGTTCCTATGCTCGGTATGCTGATGCTGCCGAAAACCATTTGCTATATTCTGCTGATCATCACGTTTCTGCGCGCTGTCACAGGAAGAAAAGACAAAAAACTTGAATAAGGAGAAATCAATATGGAAATCAAAGCAGTCAAATTCAGAAAAGACGGTTTTTACGGCCAGCCCTTCGCCTTCGGCGGCGAGGAGGGCATGGACAAGTTCGACAAGAGCGTCCGCTACCGCGGCAGCCTGCAGAACTACCTGATCGACACCGGTGACGAGGTCATCCTGGTGGATACCGGCCTGCCTGCCGGGACGCCGGAGGAGGTGCCGGACGAGAACAGCCCCGCCTATACCGGCAAAGACATCTGCAGCTACATGGAGGCCTTCGCCGCCCTGGGCTACCAACCGGAGCAGGTGACGAAGATCCTGCTGACCCACCGCCACAGCGACCACTCCGGCGAGCTGAAAAGCTTCCCCAACGCGAAGATCTATGTGAACGCCGACGAGACCTCCGCCGATGAGCTGCAGGGCCTTGCCAACATCGTGCCCGTGACTTTCACGGACGGCGCTTACTTCAACTTCCCCGAGAGCCAGACCATCATCCCCGGCGTCCGTCTCATCAAGGCCAAGGGCCACACCAGGGGCAACAGCATCATCATCGTGGAAAACGACGGCCTGTTCTACATGCTCCACGGCGACATCACCTATGTGGACGAGGCGCTCTACGCCGACAAGCTCTCCGTGGTGTTCGACGATCTCGCCGCCGCCCGGGAGACCCAGGACCGCATCCGCGAATTTATCCGCAATCACCCCACGGTCTACTGCGGCACCCACACGCCCCAGGGCTACGAGAACCTGGAGGCCAGGCGCGTGATGGATCTGGACAACCCGGTCCCCACCGTGTACGCCGAGGTGGACTTCTCCGCCCGGGAGGCGTCCGGCAAATATGTCTGCTCCATCTGCGGCTATGTCTACGACCCGGCCGAGCACGACGGCGTGGCCTTTGAGGATCTCCCCGAGGACTGGCGCTGCCCGCGCTGCAAACAGCCCAAAGAGAAATTCAACCGCGCCTGAGCCGTGACAGTCTGCTATTTTACCGGCAGCGGCAACTGCCTGTATGTGGCCCGGCGAATCGGCGGGACGCTGCTGTCCATCCCGCAGCTGATGCGGCAGAAGAGCATCGAGATCGCGGACGAGGCGGTCGGGATCGTCTGCCCCGTGTATAACTGCGAGATGCCCATGATGGTGCGGGCTTTTCTCAAAAAAGCCCGCATCCGGACGGCGTATTTCTTCTTCGTCTACACCTATGGTATGGGCTACGGCGAGGCTTACGCCCACGCAAAGCTCGCCGCCGAGGACGCCGGGCTTACGCTGAGCTATGTGAACGCCGTCCGGATGGTGGACAACTTCATCCCGTATTTTGACATGCAGGAGCAGATCGACACCCTGCCGCAGAAGGACGTGGAGGGGCAGCTGGACGCCCTGTGCGCCGAGATCGCGGCGCGCAAAACCGTCGAGGTCAGGATCACGCCGATCACCAAGGCCCAGATGGTCCTATACCGAAAGCGGCTGGCTCAGCGCTGGCTGCGGAAGGATACGGCCCTCTCCTATACGGTCAACGACAGCTGTGTGCACTGCGGCATCTGCGCCAAGGTCTGCCCGGTTGACAACATCACGGTGACAAAGGAGAAGGTCACGTTTTCGGACCGCTGCGAGGTCTGCTACGCCTGCCTGCACAACTGTCCGCAACACGCGATCCATATGCCGCTGGAAGCGGGAACCACCCAATTTCGCAACGAGCACGTGAGCCTGCAGGACATGATCGCGGCGAACGGATAAGGTGGAGAGACATGGCTAAGAAAATCGTCGCTGTCAACGCAAGTCCCCGCAAGGGCTGGAATACGGACACGCTGGTTTCCGACGCAGCCAGAGGCGCGGAGGAGGCCGGGGCCCTTGTCGAGCGTTTTGACCTCTACCGGCTGGAAAAGTTCACCGGCTGCATCTCCTGCTTCGGCTGCAAAAAGGAACAATTCAAAGGGCGCTGCATCTGCCGTGACGGGCTGACGCCTGTGCTGGACGCCATCCGGGAGGCGGACGGGCTGATCCTCGGCACGCCCAACTACCTGGGGGATGTGAGCGCCGTGTTCCGTGCGCTCTACGAACGGCTGGTGTTCCAGAACCTGACCTATAACCGGGAGACGCCCTGCTGCAATCCCAATCCGATCCCCGTGCTGCTCATCATGACCAGCAACGCGCCGGAAGGGTATTACCGTGAACTGCTGGAAAAATACCGCCAGACGCTCAGCGGCTTTGTGGGTCCGACGGAGGTCTTTGTCTGCGGCGACACGCTGCAGCTGAAGGACTACAGCAAGACCGACTGGCCCTGGTACTTCGACGGGGAGGCCAAGCAGCGCCGCCATGAGACGGTGTTCCCGGAGGAGCGCAGGCAGGTATGTCAGCTTGGCGCAAACCTGGCCAGGTAATCCTTTCAAACCATCATCACAGAGACGGGCGGGAGCATCAGAGCTCCCGCCCGTCAGACCGCATAGGAGAGGTCTGTCTGTTTTTGCAATAGAAACAGTCAAGCGACAATTGCCTTTATCTGATGTATATGGAATGGGTCAGTTCCTTGCTGTGAACACTTTGATCGAGTCTTTCAGCCTCTGATGCCGGACGCCGGTCGCATCGAAGCGGACGGTGCGGAAGGCAAGCTGCATGATCGGGCCGGCGCAGAAAGCGCAGATGAGCGTCCCGATCCCGACCGGGCCGCCGAGCAGCCAGCCGATCAGGGTCGCTGTGCCAAGGAGCGAGATGCTGACAAACCCGATGGGGAGACGGTTCAGGCGCTTGGCAAGGCCGACCAGGAGCGTGTCGCGCGGCCCGCAGCCAAGAGACGCCATCATATAGGTGTACTGGGTATAGGCCAATACGATCAGGCCCGTGAGCATGACGGGGATCGCGGTCAGCAGCGACTTGCAGGGCGCCACGAGCTGGAGTCGGTTGAAGAAGTCCACCGCTTTGCCGACGACCACGGCGTCGATGAACATGGCGATGCCGATCGGCTCTTTGAGCAGAATGTCAATGAGCAGGATTGTGAACGACACCGCGATGGCGGCGTTTCCGTAGAGGATGCCGAGTGTCTTGGAAAGTCCCAGACTGAGCACGTCCCAGGGCGCCGCGCCGATATTGGCTTGAATGGTCAGGTAGATCCCGAAGCCGTTGACGAACAGGCTGACCGTCGCGATCATCATATTCAGGAGGATCGCGCCGGGTGTGCGATTCTCCCGCAGTGCGTATTTCATAATATCTCAGCCTTTGCAAAAAAAAATCTGTGCTGTTTCAGATTAGCACAGGACAAGGGCCGTTTCAAGAAAAACAGACGGGAAGTAGTCAAATCTGCTTTCGCCGTGTAAGCGGACGCTTCTTGTCTTGTGAATTGAGGACTGGAAGACCGGCCTTGTTTATGATATAAATAACAACAGATCAAAGAAGTTTTACGGTCGATAACAGGTTTTGAACAGACCGGATCGAGAGCGAAAGGAGTACACAGAATGAAAGCTGCAGTCAGATATTACACGAAGACAGGCAATACAAAGCGCCTGGCGGAAGCAGTCGCGAATGCCGTTGGTGTTGAGGCGCTTCCGATCAGCACACCGGTAGAGGAAGCGGTGGATATTCTTTTTCTTGGGAATTCCTATTATGCATTCAGTATTGATCCTGAAGTACGGAGCTTTATCAAGGGGCTGGATAAGAACAAAGTGGGCAAGATCGTCAACTTTGGTTCTGCCGCCATGCTGAATTCCACCTACAAGAAGGTGAAGGCGGAGGCAGATAAAGTCGGAGTTCCGATGGATGAGCGGGAGTTCCACTGCAAGGGCGAGTTTAAGGGACTGCACAAAGGAAAGCCGGATGAGACAGATTTGAAAGCGGCGGCGGAATTTGCCGCAAAAATCATGGAAGGATAAGAATAGCATTTCGGATCAATATGAAAAAGGAGGGTCTGTTATGAGAGAGAAGCTTGAAAAAGCATGGATGAAGGTCGGCAAATTCATCTTTTGGGCGCTTGTCACCGCTTTGTGCTGCTGCCTGACCTATATGGTTTTCATCCATCGCAAGGTGATCAGAGCCGCGATCAAGGGAGAACCGCTTCCGGAGCCTCCGGCCGGCAAGTGCTGCCACAAATTTTGCAAAGAGAAATAAGGTTTGAAAACAAGAAAAGCCCCAGACTGTGATTTGCGCATTTACAGCCGGGGGCTTTTATCTATCCTATATTATCATAACAAGCAGAAGGCTTCGGACCTCAAACGCGCATAAAAGTTGACTGTTGTGCATCGAAACGAAGATCGTTCTGATTTGTTTGCGGCTTTTTCCTTGAATTTGCAGCAAAAATTTGTAATCTTTCTTTCGCAATTCGCGCTGCTGAGGTATGATTCATTTACAAAACGACGGATGTTAATTCTCATTGCTTGAAGCAACGGCATAATTGGCATATGCTGCTGTTTGCAAAGCAGAAAGGAGAAGAGTATATGCTGAGTTCAAATTTGAAAGAACAACGCAAAGCAAAAGGGATCACACAGGAGGAGTTTGCTGCGAAACTCCATGTGGTCCGGCAAACGGTATCCAAGTGGGAAACGGGACTGTCCGCGCCAGATGCAGAGACGTTGATTCAAATTTCTGATGTCTTGGAAGTACCGGTTGAGGTCTTGTTGGGAGAGACAGTAGTTTTTTCCGAAGGGCAAACAGAAGTCGCGGCGATTGCGGAAAAGCTGACAGTAATAAATGAACAACTGGCAAGAGCTGTTGAGCAGAAGAGAAAGGCGGTGAGGCTATTATCTGTTGTTGGATTGACAGCCGTAATTCTGCTGATCGTTTGGGCAATCATCTCTGCCGTCTTCCTGAATCATCTGGCATCAGAGATGTCGAACCCCAATGTCATTGGCGGCGCAAATGGACCTGTACATTTATTTGTTACATCGAGAGTGTCTCTGGTGGCAGTAATCATTTCTGTGGTCGTGTTCGTGGTTTCTATAATTGGAATCAGAATCTCAAGAGAATAAGTCGGATTGAACGAGCTGAGGAGTCGGGAAACCGGCTCCTTTTTCATGTCAAGGAGGACTGCCTGTGAGCCTGTTTCGCGTCTACGTGGATGGCGCGCTGTTCTATCATCCGCAGATGTCAAAGCTGGCGATCATGGCCGCCCGGGTCGAGGAGAATGCGGAGAATATCGACAGTATGACGCTTTCCGCGCCTTTTGGCTCAGCATATACGCATCTGTGATATGTGGATTCATTTAAAACAGAAAAGGATAATCCGAGCGAGCTGCAGAGGGTATCCGCGGACACCTTTTGGCGCAACTACCCTTCGCTGGATACCGTTTGGTGTGATGACAGCAGCGTTCGGCCATGTGCAAAGGCAGTCGCTGCCGATGTATATTCACCCATGAGCTTGCAGCGCTTTCTCTGCAGCTCTCGCCGGCACCTGAGCAGATCATGGATGCTTTGCGACATGGGAAGCGTCCGCATATGGGGCTAGGAGCGATAGAATCTGTAAAGCTGTTTAAGAAACCTACTGCCGAATAAGAGGCATCCCCTGCAAAACGGGATGCCGCCTGATCGGGCGACATCCCGTTTTGACAAGCGCAGAAGTAATAAAGGACGATTTTCTTTTTTCCTCTTCGCGCTATTTGCCCAGAGTTTGAAGCCTTTTCATGGAACCGTAGCGTCTCTGGAGCATTTGAAAATCGGCCTCATCAAAGAAACAAGCCTCTCTGCGTCCGAAGGATTTGGCGACTTCCAGGCAGAAGCGCGCGGCCTCTTCAATATCCTGATAGTGACTGCACCCCGTACCGCAGCCGGGAACTGTGGCCTGCGTGGTGATGGCAACGCCGATCACGGGTGCATCCGTGCAGGTGCATGGCTGCATGATGCTGTTGATGTGGTGGACCTCATTGCCGTAAGGCGTGATGTCCTGTGTGTTGATCGGGAACACAAAGGGCAGCTGGCCGGTTGTGCGCTGCATGATGTCCAGAAGCTCCTCCGGCAGCCGCATGATGTAGCCCTCTTTGACTGGCTGAGAAATGGCGAACCCCCGCGTGTTGATGACGCGGTTGCCCTTTGTTGTGTCGATTGACAGGATTGCATCCAGATCCGAAGAGATCTCCTCCTGATTGACCTGTGCAATACTGACCGGTGAATCCATAAATGGGACCGGATCATGGGGGCGCGTGGGAGCGTCCGGGCAAACATGTGTGGATACAAACAGGTCGCCCGGAAGCGTATCGCCCTTTCTGCGCATGTCGATTGCCTTCGCCGCAACTGCGAGTGCTGCGATGGCGCCGTCTCCATCCGACACATATCCGATCATTTCCGGCCGGGCCCCCAGACCTCCCAACCGGCCCAACACGCCCAGCGTCGGTGCGTTTCCGCCGACTGCTTTCCCGTTTTCACCGGGCACACGTATCTTTACCATATGGGTCACGCCCTTTTCCCCGCGAAGAGGATACGTCTCCGCCTGCACGTTCGGGTCTATTCCCCGGAGATAGCGGATCACCGCCGCACCGTCTGCCTTGGGGTCGTCCAGAATCTCATAGAGCTCCAAAACCTGTTTCAACAACATCGCAAGTTCTCCTTTCTGAATATCGTCCGGTTCTCAAAAATGACTGTTTTCCGCCGCTTCACGGCGCAGAAGCTCAAACAACGTGACAAGTCCCTCAGACATGACCGGATCCAGAACCGGGAGGTCCAGCGCTCTTTCCAGGCGCGGGGCAATTCCGATTGTGGACATTCCGGTACAGCTCAGTGCGATGACGTCTGCGCCGCTTTTCTTTTGCACCTGCGCAGCCTCTGCTGTCGCCGCAAAGCCCATGCTGCTCATCAGATCAATTGTATTGTTGACGTCTTTGCCCCGGGCAGAGCCGACGCACCGGTCTCCGAATACTGCTGCATGTCCCTGCGGGATCTCCTCTGTGATCCCAACTGCAGCGGGGTGATCTCCATAAAACAAGGCCAGCGCCGCCGTGCTTCTGCCGCCGCCCACGACTGGGACAGGCAGTTCCGCCCTGCACTCCGCGACCGCCGGATCCCCCGCGCAACTGATGATCAGCGCATGAAAGCCCTCCCGGCACATCTGCCGTGCCAGTTCGCGGATCTTCGGGACAGCCAGAGCCTCTGTCGCACTGTCGTGAATGCCCTCCGGCTGATCCTGAATACAGCGTGAAGTCGTCCGAAACATGGGGAAGTATTGCTCCAGCAATCGACCGTGACGATTGAGAAGCTCCGGATCATCTGTTGTCAGGACACGGATTACGCCGATTTGGTAGGTTTTCATTCTTTTGCTCCTTTCCAAATGGTCTGCTTTCCCGCGTATCGGCAGGCACGGTGCGTGCCACAGGCGGAACACGGGAAGGTACACTCTGTTTCGCTCTCTGCCTCTGCCGCGTACATCGGCGGAATACTCTTGATCCGTTCCACCAGCTCCAGCGCTTTTTTGACTTGCGTTGTCTCTCCCGTAATTTGAAAGGCTGCGGCGTCTTCAGCGCCTGTGTGTCCGCCCTTGGCAAAGCAGACTGCCCGAACTCCGGCAAACAGCGTCAGCGCCTCCGCCTCTGTGATGATCTCTCCCGGAACGGGCGCCAGAGCGCATGCCATGCCGTAGGCATAATCACAGTTTTTCCTGTTCACATGACCATACAGATCTCTCAAATCGCCAGGAACCAGCTTCTGCACACTGGTAAGGATCACGGTACGGCCCCCCTCCGAATAGAGCGCGCCCATGCAGCTTCCGTATCCGCCGCCTCCGGGGCTTCCTATGAGCAGCGCCGCATTCCCAAAGGCGTCGATGGCGTTTGCTCCGGTGAGGAACAGGTCTCCGGGTCCCATTGAGCGAACGACGCTGCCTGGATCCTCATCCGCATTTTTCATGCTTCCGCCCTCAATCAGCAGAAAATGCGCCGCCGTGCCTTGATGCAGCGCGCCGCGCATCCCGGAGGTGGACAGTCTGCCGCTCAGGCGGAGCGGCGTTCCGACGATCAGCCGGGCCAGAAGCGAAATGGTGGCGCCGCCCTTCAGCAAAACGCGGCCATGCTCTAAATATGGTCTTAAAAAGCCGCTTTCCGCAATGCAATGTGCCAGAAGGAGCCGGCTCTGCTGGCCGACCAGCGTTATTTGTGCCGTTGCCATGATACGCCTCCTCTCAGATCACAAACTCACCCCTGTCCATGATGATTCGGTCATCCAGATACAGCGTGGGATTTCTGATCACGCCATCCATGTGACAATCTGCCTGATTGACGCCGCCAAAGCCCACATTGGTGCCAAATGCGATGTGGACGGTGTGCAGCGCCTTTTCGTCTTCCAGAATCACGCCTGTGAGCCTGGCAGCGTAATTGGTGCCGATCCCGAGCTCGCAAAGCGTGGCATTGCGCTCGTTCCGGAGCAGGATCTCCAGCTTTTCCGCATCCGGGCCTTCGATGGAAACGAGCCGACCGTCCTTCACCGTCACAGTTAAGGGCGCCGCAAGCAGCCCGATACCGACCATCGAGCCATCTATGCACATGGTCCCGTTGGAATTGTCTTCCAGCGGCGCGATATATGCCTCGCCGGAAGGGAGGTTCCCGCCCTGCCCGCGGGCTCGATAGACGCCCGAGCTGGAAATTCCGGAACGTCCGCTCAGGTCAAGCGTCAGGACATGACCGTCCTTTTCCAGCCGTGCCGTGCCTGCCTCGCTCAGCAGCCTTGTCACTTTTTCCGTCAGTTCAAGAACGGTGTTGTAATCCGCGGTCATTGCTCCGCTTGACAACATATCCTCTGTGATACCCGGCATCGTAGCGACCCGCGCTCCGGCTTTTACCGCACGAAGCTTCGCGTCTGTGTGCGTGATGGATGTGACCATAGGGCAGATCACCACGTCTGCCGCCTGCATCGCAGCTGCGGCTGCTGCAGGCGGCTCCTGCCCGGAAACCGCACGCGGCTTCATTGTCATGAGCAGCGCCTCTGCTCCCAGGGATCCGGCGGCTTCATAGAATGCCTCCCCGATTGTCCGCTTTTCATCATCCGTGACAACCAGCACGCTCTCGTGTGCCCGGACATTCAAGCAGGTTTTCAGAACGGATCTGCCGATCTCAACCATGTTACCCATGCTCTTTACCCCTTTCGCTCAATCCGCCAAAAGTTCCATGACAGCGCGCGCTGCAATGGTGCGGGAGAGCACGACCGGTTTCCCACTCATTTTCCGAAACCTTCGTTTCATCTCCAGGGTATAGCCGATGCAGTCCAGCACAGCCAGATCCACATCGAGTTTTGAGACCTGCTCCGCTGCCGCGTCCAATTCCGCAGCGTCTCCATAAGGTGACGCCGCCACTACCTTCGTATACGCGACAGATTCTCTCCATTTTTCCGCCGTCTGTTCCAACTGTTCTGCCTTGGGTGTGACGACCGCAATCCGGGACCTGGACGCAAGCGCCGGCACCGTTCCATTCAGAATCTGGCAGGGGAAGTACAGCGGCACCCGACTTTGGAAGACGGGAAACGCTCCCGTGCACAGGAACAGGATCATTGAAACGTCCTCCGATTCCAGCTTGTCAATACATGACTGCAGCCGCGGGAGGATGCAGCGTTCCGCAAATACGGCATGGCTCCCGTCGCGAAGCCTTGAGATCAGGACGTAATCCCCGTCCTCCGGGGCCAGCGAAGCGATCTCTTCTTTCGTCAGTCCATCGAGGGCCCCGGCATGATGCAGTTCGATCTCCCGGCCGAAGATCGGTTCAATATCCGGAAGTACATCTGTCCGGGGAGACTGTCCGATGGTGATCAATCCAAGCTTCTTCATAGCATGCGCCTCCTTTTTTGCGCTTTCCGTGTGTTTTCCAGCTTCGGTGTTATTACGAAGAACCGCCTGTTCCTTCCGGCAGAAAATCCAGATGCCGCAGGATCTCCCGCCTGACAGCTTCCTGCACAGGCATAAGAACGTCACGGTCGAATATCGCGGGTGTCAGCTGCAGATTACGGTATCCGCTCTGAATGACAAAAACCTCCGCACCTTCCCGAAGCTCGGCCGAGATCAGCGGACGTCCGGTGGCGGCATCGAAGGTCATCACAAGATCCGGGAAGGTTGCAAGCCGTTTCCCGTTCGGTGCGGTCAGCGTGATGTATTCGTTCCAGAAGGTCAGCTCCATCCCGCCCACCAGACAGCAGCCGACGTCAAATCCCTGTTGCGTCTGCAGCGTGAAAGACTTGACCTTGCCTCTGCACACGACCTTCCCGTGCAAATACTCTGCCGCGGCCTGAAGCGCTGCCTCCACAGAGCGATCCAGTCCTGCTTCATAGCGCCTGCCCAACTCAATCGCCCGGGAAATGGTCCCCACTGCGCCGTTTTTTGCCACATAGGCGGCGCTGACCGGGTTGCGGGCCACGCCTACGACACCTCCGGCTGCCACCGAAGCTGCCCGGATCAACGACGCAGCGCGGCCGACGCTTCCCCGCACCGCACACTCTACATACCGCCCTTTTCCCGGGTCCCCTCCGGCGCAGGTCATGGTGGTCACATAAGCCGGATTGCGGTGCAGATTCATGCTGCCCATCACGCCCGTGGGGTGCGCCCGGCCATTGCATGAAGCATCCAGCAGCGGGAGACCCGCTGCAGCTGCCTGGACCCATCCGTTTACCGTGGCGCACCAGCCAGTTTCGTTGGTGATGATTCCCCCGAGACAGAGCTCCGGGTGCATCTGCCGGAACAGCTCCACGGCGCGGACCATCTGATCCGGAGAGATAAACTGTTCCTTTGCCGCCGGTGCTCCGACCAGCGACACGCTGAGCACGACAGATTCTTCATCTATTTCAGAAAGAGGCGTCAAATACAGCTCCGGAAGCTCATCAAGCTTTTCCAGAAGCCGCTTTCCGTCTGCTTCGCTCCCGCCTCCGCCGCCGCCCAGAATGCATCCGCCCAGCATCGCCCAGCGTCCTGCTTGGGTGTCAAGTTTCCACCGCTTTGCCATATAGTTCTGCTCCTTTCTGCCTTTTTCCCTGTATTGCCTGCTTTTCTGTGTTTCTTGCATTTTTCGGCCGTCCGTGCTATGATGATTTCAAGAAATGCTGCCGGGAGGTGTGGGGGGTATGGAACACAGCAAGGACCCAAATTATATTCAGACCCTCGGCCGGGCCATGGAGATTCTGCGCCTGTTTCAGGATGACACATACCTCTCTCTCTCGGCGATTGCCTCCCGGACAGGAATGAGCACCTCCGCCACATACCGCTTGCTCTACACGCTTTGCATGCATGGAATCCTCGCCCAAGCCGGAAGCAAAAAGCTCTATTTTCTGAACGATGAGGCGGTTCTGATGGGCATCGCCGGGATTCGCGGGCGAAAAATATACAAGGCATCTTTCCCGCTGATCCGGGAATACTACACACAGTCCGGTCAAACGGTCGGCGTCATGGCGCTTGTGGGGAATTCGGTTATTCCGATTGCCAGATACAGCACCATGCAGGATGAGTTGGATACCATCATGCCCTACCAGCGCATTCCGCTTCATCGGGGTGCCTCTCAACGCATCCTGCTGGCCTGCTTCCCGCCTGAGCGCCAACAGGTCTATCTGGACTCGCTGTTTTTGGAAGAATCCATAAAGAAAAGCCTTCTGGGCCAGCTTGTTCGGATTCGGGAGCAGGGTTGGGACTACACAGAGGAGCATTTGTCCAAGGGGATATGGACATTGAGCTTCCCAATTTTTTATACTACCGGCTCCATCGCGGGAAGCATCTATACAATGGGCTATATTTGTGATACGACGCCGGAGCTCCATGCGGAACGGCTGGACCAGCTTCGTCGCCTTTCCGAACAGATTCAATACCAAATGGGACTGCTGGATTGAGGCACGCTCCCCTGCCCCACAAAAATTTTGATCGATTTATTCTTTTGCCTATCGTCAGCCACGGCAATCGAGCTGCCGTTCCGCCGCAGATCAGAAAGTGTTTTCCGCCCTCCGGAAAACACTTTCTTTTTTGCGGGAACTACTCTTAACTGCGGTTACTTTTTTCGCCATGTTGCACAAGGATTTTTAATTTTTCAAACTTTTTGCACCAATAATCTACACTTTTTATTCGCATTTGTCAATATATTGACATTTTTTTGGCATCAATATATAATCGTTGCAACCAGCGCGGAGTACCGTTCAGCCTGAGACAGAGTAGAAAGGAGAAAACAGTATGAGTCAGAAAAACAAAGATCTTGAACAGCTTCAAATCACTGCGGCAGAGCACCCGAAGTTCTATGAACCCGCCACGCTCATCCTGAGCATCATTCTTTGCGTTCTGGGTGCGATTATCGGTATGGAGTTGATCATCAACACAGGTGTGACTGCCAACACCTCTCTGGTGGGCGCCATTATCGCTATCATCTTTTCCCGCATTCCCATTACCATGTTCATGAAATTCCGGAGCGTGCACCGTCAGAACCTTATCCAGACTTCCATCTCCGCGACAACCTTCTCCGTTGCGAACTGCATGCTGCTTACCTGCGGCATTCCCATCATTCTGGGTCGTCCGGAGCTGATGATCCCCATGCTCATCGGCGCGACCATCGCTACCTGTATTGATGCCACCATTCTTTACCGCTGCTATGATACGCCGATGTTCCCTGCTACTGGCGCATGGCCTCCGGGCGTTGCATCTGCGGAGACGATCCTCGCAGTCATCAACAAGGGCAAGCGCGCAATGCTCCTGCTCGTTGGCATGGGCATGGGTGCTGTCGGCCGCGCTATGGGCATCCCCATGGACCTGCTGGGCGTATCCTGGTTCGGCAATTTCGCTGCCATGCTGGGCCTCGGCGTAGGCTCCCTCATCATCGGCGTACTCAAAACAAACGCGTTCAGCTTTACTCTGCTTGGGCATCCTTTCACGTTGGCCAGTAATGTTCTCGGCAGCGGCTGGGATCCCGCCATCACGCCCGTAACCTATCTCGGTCACGGCCTCATGATCGGCGCAGGCATTGTCTCTCTGATCCAGGCCGGGCGGATGCTGATGCGGAAAGACGACGGCGAGGACTCTGCCATGTCCCGCTTCACCTCCAGCATGAAGAATATGCGCAGCGCGCTCGGCATCGGCTACATTGCCTATGCCGCCGTGGCCATGATCCTTGCGCTTGTGTGCGGATTTTTCTCGGAGATGAGCCCTGGCATGTTCATCGCGTGGATCCTCTATGCGGCGCTTGCCGCCATCGTTTCCGAGCTGATGGTGGGTATCGCCGCCATGCATTCCGGATGGTTTCCCGGCTTTGCGACCGCGTTCGTCTTCCTGATCATCGGAATGCTCATCGGCTTTCCCCCGGTTCCTCTCGGTATCCTGGCCGCCTATACGGCTGCGACAGGCCCCTGCTTCTCCGACATGGGCTATGACCTCAAGTGCGGATATATACTGCGCGGAAACGGAAAAGATCCGGATCTCGAACGCGTGGGACGGAAGCAGCAGTGGTACTGCGAGCTGATGGGCTTCGGCATTGCCTTTGTCATGTGTCTGCTGTTTGCGCACCGTTATTTCGATCAGGGCCTGTTTGTTGCAGTCAGCAATACGTACGTGAAAACGATCGAAGCCGGAACCACTCCTGAAATCGCCAAATGGCTTATGATCTGGGCCATCCCCGGCGCGATTATCCAGCTTCTTGGCGGACACCGGCAGGTGGGCATCCTCTTTGCCACCGGTATTCTGGTCGGCAGCACGATCAACGGTCTGACTGTCTTGATCGCTTTGCTTATCCGCCTTATTGCAGAACGCCGGAACGAGGAGAACAAGCAGATCCTCACGATCCTTGGCGCAGGTTCTCTGGCAGGCGCTGCGCTGTACAGCTTCTTTACCGCCACATTGGGCCTGTTCCGCAAAAAATAGCAGAAAACGCACATCGCGTTTTCTGCCTGTGGATAACCCTGCTGTGTTACCCGCTTCCCGGAGAAAGAAGGCCTTTATGGAAGATCATGCTGTCAAGGCTGTTGTTCCGGAAAGCGGGTGCCCGGAATACAAGCCGGGGGATGTGATCGGTTTCCTTTGACCCGGCGAGTCCGACCCAACTGGACTATGCCCGCAAACCCGCTTGCAGAGCGGATTTGCGGGCAGCTTGTTTTTGTAGAAAAAAGTCTGGTTTCAGGTGTTGCGGTGGAAAAAGTAAAGCTTACCGCCACGCCTCGTCGAAGACGAGGCAGCCGTTGTCCACCACGGCCTTTTCGTAGAATGCGATATGCTTCGTGCGATCGGGGACTTTGCCCTCGGTGTAATTCGCCAGCGTTTTCTGCTCACCCGCGAACTTGCTCTTCACGGCCTCCAGCGCACCCTTCGCGAACTCGGGGCGAATGACGACCACACCGTCCGGATCACCGACAATGATGTCGCCAGGGAAGACGACCTGCCCGCAGCAGGCGATGGGTACATTGATCTCACCGGAGCCAACTTTCCACGGTCCTTGCGGTGTGACGCCTTTGGCGTAGACGGGAAATCCCAGCGCATCCAGCGCGTCCGCGTCGCGGATGCAGCCGTCGAGCACAAAGCCCGCGATGCCCTTTGACTTTGCGTAGTTGAACATGATCTCGCCACAGAGCGCACGGCTCATGCAGCCGCCGCCGTTGAGCACGATCACGTCGCCTGGCTCCGCCATGTCCATCGCGCGGTGCAGCAGAGCATTGTCGCCCTCGGAGCAGTGGACCGTGACAGCGGTGCCGACCATAGACGCATTCTTCGTATAGCAGCGAAGATCGCCGTACATGTTGTACATGCGGTTCATCATGTCCGCGATGTTGCTGCTGGGGATGCCGCGGAAAGCTTCGACCAGCGCGCGATCGGGACGGTTGACCTTTGTGTAGATTCTTTTGCCATATGTCGTTTCCATTGCTGCAGCCTCCTTGCGCATCTGTCTTGTCGGGTGGATGTCATATGCCGCTTGCTTTTTGATCGGGTTCAGTATAGTATAAAGGCATCAAAAAGGCAAACAGTTAATTTTTGAAAACCTGACAAGAAATCTTTGTGAAGAAGCTGCGTGGAGGAAAAGCATGGAAATCATCAGTCTGTATTATTTTTCAGAGGTGGCAAAGGACCTGCATATCACGGAGACCGCAAACCGTCTCCATATCACGCAGCAGACGCTCAGCAACCATATCCTGCGTCTGGAGCGCGACTTCGGCGCGCAGCTGCTCAATCGAAAGCCGAGCGTCTCACTGACCTACGCGGGGGAATTTGTGCTCGCCTTTGCCGAAACGGTGCTCAAGGAGCAGACGAACCTCACCGATATCCTCTCGGACATCGAGCACAGCGAGCGCGGTGTGATCCGCTTCGGCGCGAGCAGCATGCGTATGAACACAATGGCCGCCATCCTGCCCGCTTTCATTGAGCGCTATCCGAACGTGGAGCTGCGGCTCTCCAGCGTCATTTCACAGCGGCTGGAGACGATGGTCCTGGACGGCGAGCTGGACCTGGCGATCGTGATCTCGGAAAAGACCGATCCTGATCTGGTGCAGGACGACCTGATGGACGATCAGATCTTCTTGTGTGTTTCTGATCCGCTGCTGAAAAAGTATTACGGGGATGAGACGGAGGAGATCAAGGCGCGCTCCCTGTGCGGGGCGAGCGTTGGGGACTTCGCACGTCTGCCGTTTTGTCTCCTGAACAACTATATGGGCGGGTGGATCCACAAGTGCTTCGATGAGTGCAATGTCACGCCGAGGACACGGCTGACCTCGTCGTATACCTATATAAGTACAATGGTCGGTTTTCAAGGCAGCGCGGCGTTTTTTGCCTCGCACGTTAACCTGACCAACCGACAGAGCGAGATCCCCGAAAACATGAACATCTTTCCGCTTCTGTGCGGAGGGGAACCGATGTTTCTGCACATCTCGCTGCTGCGGCACAGACAGCGGTATTTGACGCACTACGCCAAGTATTTCCGCGAGCTGCTCAGGGGCTATTGTGCCGCTGTGGAGAAAACATCGGTTGCGCGTCTGGCGCCTGCGGCGGAGTGATTTTTACGGCCGGACGATTTGACAGGGGAGTCGTCTTCTTTAGTACACAAAGATTTTTTGTGAAGATAACAAAAATATACTGTTTGACTTGTGGATTGACGCCGACTAAAATGGGAGCATAGAAGGCAGACGCAACGAAGACCCTTAAGAAAGGAGAGGAACTATGAAACGTTATCTTGCTCTTATCCTTGCGCTGGTTATGGCCTGCGGTATCCTGACCGGCTGCAACGGCGGCAGCGGCGGAAACGGCGGAAACGGCAGCAATAGCGGCGCCTCCTCCGGCGGCGACGTGGATTGGCCCAAGGGCACCATCACTGTCACGCTCCCGTACAGCGCCGGCGGCGACACCGACACCTATTGCCGCCAGCTCTTCCAGCGCATCCAGGAAAAGACCGGTGCAGTCTTTGTCATCACCAATTTGACCGGCGGCTCCGGCGTCGTGGCGGCGATGGACGTTCTGAACAAGCCCGCTGACGGCAAGACGCTGCTTTTCAACCATACCGGCGCTTCCCTTGTGCAAGAGGCCATCGGCACAGTTGATTTCAGCTATACGACGGATTTCGCCAACTGCTGTACCGTCGCCATCGACGAGACCTACTCGCTCGTTGCGATCTCCCCGGACGGTCAGTACAAGCAGTACAGCCACGGCTGGAAGAGTCTTGAGGATATGCTCGCCGAGGCCAAGGAGAAGCCCGGCACAGTCCGTTACTCCACTGTGTTCGGTTCCACCACCGAGTATGTCGGCTCCCAGCTTGAGAAACAGGCGGGCGTGACGTTCGACAACATTGACGTCGGTACCAGCGCGGGCGACCGTCTCGCCGCCATGCTCGGCGGTCAGGTCGATATTCTCGCGGCAAACTACATGAATGTCAGGGACTATATCGAAAACGGCGACCTTGTGTGTCTCGGCATCATGTCCAAGGAGCGCGTGGACGGCATCGACTTCCCGACCTTCACCGAGCAGGGCTACGATCAGGTCGTCACCGCGAAGAAGTATGAGATCAAGTTCCCGAAGGGCACCGATCAGGCGATCGTCGACAAGCTTGCCGAGCTCTGCCGCGAGATCGTCGAGGAGGATCCCACCTTTGCCGAGGTGCTTGCCACCTACTATGCACAGCCCCTGTACCGCGACGCCGCCACAATGAATGTGGAGGATCCCGCCGAGGTCGAAGAGCTGAAGGCCGGTCTCGCCGGTTAAGACAAAATAATCCATTCGAGCAGAAAGAAGAATAAACGACCTCTGCCCGCACCCCGTCAGCGGGCGCGGGCAGAGGTCTTCCTGCGCTAATAATGCATAGAGAAAGGAGAAGCTGTATATGACCAATAAGATTCGAGACGTCCTATGCTCGGTCATTATGCTTGCGTTCGGTATTATGATGATCGTGCTGGCGCGGGATATCCCGCACAAGATCGCCAGCGATGTGGGTTCTGCTTATGTGCCAACCTTCCTTGGCGTCTGTATCGTCGTTGTCTCTGCAGCGAAGTTGATTCTGACGCTGCTGGACAAGAAGCCTTCCGCAAGCCGGAAGATCAGGTTCACGAAGGACGCTTTGGGCGGCTTTGGCACCATCGGTCTGATGGCGGTCTACATGCTTATCTTCGAGCCGGTCGGCTTCATCGTTTCCAGTGCTCTGTATCTGTTTGTGCAGATGATCCTGCTGAGCGATAATAAGAACCGCAACCCGATCCTGTTCGCCATCATCGCCGTCGCGCTCCCCGTGGCGATCGACGCGCTGTTTGTGTACGCGATCCACATGCCGCTTCCCGTCGGCATTCTTGGATTCTGAAAGGTAGGGTGAAATCATGATTGCAATTGCGTTGGCAAACGTATTCAACCCCATGTGTCTCGCCCTGATCTGGTTTGGCACGATTCTGGGCATTATCTTCGGTTCCGTTCCCGGCCTGTCGGCGACCATGGCGGTCGTCCTGTTCCTGCCGCTTACATTCAGCATGGAGGCAACGCAGGGTATCGCGCTGCTCGTCGGCCTCTATATGGGCGGCATCTCCGGCGGACTGATCTCCGCCATCCTGCTCAAGATCCCCGGCACGCCGTCCTCCATCTCCACGGTGTTTGACGGCGGCCCTATGGCGGAAAAAGGCGAGGCGGGCCGTGCGCTCGGCGTCGGCATCCTCTATTCCTTCATCGGCTCCGTCATCGGTATTATCGCGCTGGCGTTCATCAGCCCTCTGCTTGCCAAGGTCTGCCTGCTGTTCGGCGCGGCGGATTACTTCGGCGTCGCGGTGTTCTCGCTGACAATCATCGCCGCGCTCTCCGGCAAAGACATGCTCAACGGTCTGATCGCCGGCCTCATCGGCCTCGCGCTTTCGATGGTCGGCATGGCGCCCATCGACGCGCAGGTGCGCTATACTTTCGGCAACTACCAGCTGCTCTCCGGCTTTGACATCACGGTGCTGCTCATCGGCGTGTTCGCCGTGACAGATATCATTCTCGCGGGCTTTGAACGGAAGACGCTTTCCGCCAGCTTTGAAAAGAAGAAGTGGAACCTCAAGGGTTACGGCCTTTCTGTCAGGGAATTTATCCAGCAGATTCCCAACGCCGTCATTTCCTCCATTATCGGCATTGGGATCGGCATCCTGCCGGGCATCGGCGGCTCTACGGCGGGCCTGATCGCCTACACGACAGAGAAGAGCCGATCCAAGCACCCGGAGAAGTTCGGCACCGGTATTATCGACGGCGTTGTTGCCTCCGAAACGGCGAACAACGCGGTTATCGGCGGCTCGCTGGTCCCACTGCTGTGCATGGGCATCCCCGGCAACACGGTCGCGGCGGTGTTTCTCGGCGGCCTGTTGGTCCACGGGATCAGTCCGGGACCGCTGATTTTCGACAAAAGCGGTCAGTATGTCTACGGCATCTACTTTGCGCTGCTGGTATCCAGCATCTTCATGCTGGTGTTCGAGCGCCTCGGCCTCCCGATTTTCGCCAAGCTGCTCGACATTCCCAAGCACATCCTGCTGCCGATCATCATGGTCATGTGCTGTGTGGGCGCATATTCCGCCAACAGCCGCGTGTTTGACGTCAAGTGCGTCCTGTTCTTTGCGCTGCTCGGCTTGTTCTTCAAGGTGTTCAAGATCCCCAGTACGCCGCTCATCATCGGCTTTATCCTCGGCACGATGTTTGAAGAGAACCTGCGCCAGGCGCTTCAGGCGAGCCACGGGAGCTGGTCGATCTTTGTCACTCGTCCGATCTCCTGCGCGTTCCTGATTATTGCGGTCGTGTTCTGCACGCTGACCGTGCGCAGGAACCTGAAGGAAAAGAGAGCCGCCGAGGCCGCAGGCGAGATGTTCGACATCTCCGAGCAGGGCTGATTGTAACATGAGCGACAAGGTGAAAAAGGTTGTCCGAATACTCAGCGATACCGCGCGGCTTTTAGAGCTTGTCATATCCGTCGTAGTGCTTGCGGCAATCATTATGCAGTTTTCGGCGCTGCCGGTGCTGTTTCGCACCTATGTGCTCGGCAACGACAGCATGCATGAATTTCATATTTTCCTGGACAATATCCTGACCATGGCAATCGGATTGGAGTTTTTCCGGATGCTGTGTTTTTCCGACGCGGACGCAGTGCTGGAGGTCGTCCTGTTCGTGCTGGCACGTCACATGCTCTCCAGCGGTTCGACAGCTCTGGACAATTTGCTGACAGTGATTGGGATCGGGATCGTCGTTCTGCTGAACATTTTGCTGAAGGTCTACAGAAAACGAATGGAGAAGATGAAACCTGATGACGAAGCTTGATTAAAGGAATGATATGTATCAGTTGATAATTCGAAACGGGATGCTGCTTGACCCGGCAAATGGCCTGAACTGCGTGGGAGACGTTGCCGTTGCGGAGGGCAGGATCGCGGGAATCGGCGATTATGCCGGGGTCGAGGCGAGGCAGGTGATCGACGCCTCCGGCTGTATCGTGACGCCGGGGCTGATCGACCATCATGCGCATCTCTATCCGCTGACGGGTATCGGCCTGCCCGCGGAGGCGGTCTGCTTCCGTTCCGGCGTGACCACGGCAGTGGACGCGGGCAGCACAGGCTGCGACAATTTTGCACAGCATGTGCCGTTCATCCGCCGGAGCAGGCTGCGCATCCGCGCATATCTCAACGTCTGCTCTGCGGGTCTCGCATCGCTGCCTGCGCATATGGAGGACGTCGATCCTGCGCATTACGACGAAGCGGCGATCTGCGAGCTCTTCGCCGAGCACGGCGACCTGCTGCTCGGACTCAAGCTGCGCACGAGCCGCGAGGTCGTGGGCGAGCTGGGCTACCGCCCGCTGCGCGAAACGTCGGCGCTGGCGGATAAGCTCGCCGCCGCGGTCATGGTGCATTGTACCGACCCGCCGGGCACGATCCCGGAGCTGCTGTGCTATCTCCGCAGCGGCGATGTGATGACGCACATGTATATGAACAAGGGATTGACCCTGCTCGATGAAAAGGGCTTCATCTGCCGCGAGGTCTATGAGGCGAGAAGCCGCGGCGTGCTGTTTGAGGCTGCCGACGCACGGGAACACTTCTCCTTCGCCGTCAGCGAGAGCGCGATCAAAAGCGGTTTCTATCCCGACATCATCGCGTCCGATTTAACGAAACTGAGCATGAACCTTCGCCCTACTGCGTTCAGCATGAACAACCAGATCGCCAAATACACGCAGCTCGGCATCCCGTTTGAAAAGGTGATCGAATTGTGTACGGCGGTTCCTGCGCGGCACATGGGGTTGGAAGGCGAGACAGGGTGCCTGCGCGAAAACGCCTGCGCCGATATCGCGGTGTTCCGCAGGGAAGCTTCCGATATCGCCTTCGGCGACCGTCCTTACGGCAATTCGGACGGTCAGCAGAGACCCTGCGAATGGCGGCTGCGCACCATGCTGACCGTCCGCGCCGGCGAGATGGTCTATCGGGACGAGCTATTCTGATTTGATGAGAAAGGAACGTACAGATATGGGCTGGAAAATCTTACTCCCGCAGGAGATCATGGAAGAGGGCCGCAGGCTGCTTGAGAATGCAGGGCACATCCTCATTATGGGCCGCGGCTTCGAAACCGAGGACGTACTCGCCGACATGAAGGAGTATCAGCCGGACGCGATGATCGTCCGCATCACTCCCATCACGCGCGAGGTCATTGAGTGCAACCCGAACCTTAAGGTCATCGTGCGCCACGGCGCGGGCTTTGATGCGCTTGACGTCAAGGCCTGCCGTGACAACGGCGTACAGACGCTCTACGCGCCTGTCGCCAACAGCACCTCTGTCGCCGAGACCACGCTGCTTCTTATCCTGGAGATGAGCCGCAACGTCGTCGTACTGCGCAATACCTGGGTGCAGGATTTCTACGGGGCAAAGCTCAGGGTACGCAAGACAACGCTCAACGGCAAGACGCTGGGCATCATCGGCTGCGGCAACATCGGCTCCCGCGTCGCAAAGCGCGCGCTGGCGCTGGAGATGAACGTCCTGTGCTACGATCCGTACAAGCCCGCCGGAGATTTTCCCGACGGCGTGGAGGTCGTGCGCGACCTGGACCGCATCTTCACCGAGAGCGACTATGTTTCCCTGCACGCGCCCAACACGCCGGTCACGCACGATATGGTGGATATGGCGCGCCTGAAGACCATGAAGCCGACGGCCTTCCTGATCAACACCGCGCGCGGCGGTCTGGTCAGGGAGGACGATCTCTACGAAGCTTGCAGGACCGGCGTCATCGCAGGCGCGGGTCTCGATGCCATCCGACAGGAGCCGGTCGATCCCGCAAACCCGCTGCTGACGCTGAACAACGTCATTATCTACCCGCACATCGGCGGCAACACCGTCGAGGCCGCGCACCGCGCGAGCTACTTCGCGGCGATGGGTGTGCAGGAGGTTTACGAGGGAAAACAGCCGACGTGGCCCATCCACGACATTGACTATGCCGTCGCGCCGACTTATACGGACGTCAGGAAGCCGGACAGCAAGCCGGCGGGGATGTTCGATTTCTGAAGTGCACACCATCTCTTTTTTACATACCGCCGTTGCACGTTCGTGCGGTGGCGGAATGCAAATGCGGAGGAAACGAAACAGGATCTGAATGGAGGAGGAACAGGTCATGGCAATTCAAGTTGGGATTAACGGTTTCGGACGCATCGGGCGCATCGCGCTGCGCAGCATGATTGAGCGCGGCAGTCACAGCTATCACATCTGCGGTATCAATCTCCGCAACGCGGATCTTGATTTCATGGTTTATCAGGTCAAGTACGACACGGTGTTTCGCACCTTCATGGGCAGTGTGGAGCACGATGGCCGGAACCTGATCGTCAATGGGCAGAAGATTCGCATTTACAGCTATGAGGACGCTTCGCAGATCCCGTGGGATGATTGCTACGCTGAGTACATCATCGAATCCACCGGCGTGTATCTGACGAGGGAAAAGGCAGCTGTCCACCTGCAAAACGGCGCGAAGAAGGTCATTATTTCCGCTCCGTCAAAGGACAGCGAAACGCCGACGTTCGTCATGGGCGTCAATCATGAAACGTACACAACAGACATGGACGTGGTCTCCAATGCCAGCTGCACGACCAACTGCCTTGCTCCGATGACCAAGGTCATCAACGATACCTTCGGCATCGAGCAGGCGCTCATGTCCACCATCCACTCCGCAACGGCGAAGCAGAAACCGGTCGACTCCCGCGGCGGCAAGGACTGGCGCACAGGCCGCAGCGTGCTGGGCAACATCATCCCGTCCACCACCGGCGCCGCCAAGGCGGTGGGCGAGGTCATCCCTGAGCTTAAGGGCCGCATGACCGGCATGAGCTTCCGCGTCCCGACGACGGATGTGTCCGTTGTCGACCTGACTGCGCGGCTGAAGACCCCTGCCACCTATCACGACGTCTGCGTCGCCATGGAGAATGCCGCACAGAACCGCATGAAGGGCATCATCACCTGCACGAACGATCCGGTTGTGTCCAGTGACCTTACCGGTTTTCCGCAGACCTGCATCTTTGATGAAAAGGCGGGCATCATGCTTGACGACAACTTCGTTAAGCTGATTGCATGGTACGACAACGAGTGGGGCTATACCAACAAGCTCATCGATCTTATGACGCACATGTATCACGTGGACCATCCCGTAGGGATGTTCAGCGGCGAGCGGTAAAGAGAAAGAGCCTTTTCGGAAAAGGAGCAAGGCGGTCCGGTATTCGGGGCCGCCTTGCCGGTTTTTTGTGAGGTGCGATATGCCGATAGTGAGGAAAGAAACCCGTCTCAATTGACACGATTGCTCACGATCAATCAGAAATCACCTGATTGATGATGTTTTCAGCAAAAACCTGCACCTCAGCATGACGAAACTCTGTTTCGCATTTGAACTTTTGCCACACGGAGCATAGTTTCCATTTATCAATATCCTGCCTCCTTCAACGCACTTTTTGCGGCTCCCATCCCTCGTTGGCCGGCTCATGCGCAAACACTACAAAAAACGAAACTCTATGCCGATTGTGATTTGATAGAACGGGCTTGCATTTGTCGGTTCGCCAAGAGTGCTTTCGCCGTTCTGCAGAAGCTCCTGTCTTTTCAGAATGAGCGCCAGCCCTGCAGTCTGCAGCATCAGCTCCCAGGATTCAAAGTCAGTTTCTTTACGAATCAATCGATCAGGATCATCATTGACCCAAGTACTAAACGTGATGTGATCGTTGATTCCTGCCAGAGCAAATAACTCCTCTGCACTCTTGTAATTGGAATGTGCCATGATGAATTCGGGCGTAAACAGTCGGTCTATGTACACCGGACCGCTTAGCTTTTTTGTATATTCTTCAACTGCCTTTTGAAGACTCTCTTCATCGATAAGAATCATTTTCCTGCCGTCCTTTGCTCATGTGTGCCGTTTGAGGCATTGCGGTGAAAGCGGCTGTGCCTGCAAATCCAGCAGCATATAGATTATCTCCTGAAATCCGCCCGTCCGCGAGTTGAAGCCCCTGGGATTCCGCCCGAATTCTTTGAATCCCACATTTTGATACATAGACACAGCTCGTTTGTTTTCGGCTGCGACAGTCAATTCCACCTGCACATATCCGGCGTCTCTTGCGCATTGTATGCAGGCGTTTGTAAGGGCTTTGCCCAATCCGAGCCCCCAGTATTCTCTCAAAATGCCGATACCAAATTCCGCTCGATGCTTTACCTTGTATTTTTTGCCGATCGCCTCGATCCCGGCCGTGCCCGCGACCTTGCCGTCAACGAGAGCAACAAGTTCTATTTCATTCAAGCTGTTTGCTTTCTCTTCCAAAAACTGCGCTTCCTGCTCCGGATCATAGCTGTTTTCATCCGGATAGGATAACAAATAATCTGTTTCAGCATGGGTGAGATTGAAATTCTCATAAACAGCGCGCCCGTCTGACGCCTCGCCGTTTCTGAGCCAGGCCTCTCTCCCGTCTTTCAGAGTGATCTTTTGATTGAATCTCATCTGATGCCCCCCCATCTCCCGATTTACTGACCTGTCGTAAGTATACCACCGCGTGCGGCGGATGTCTACGAACGTGTCCTCGCATCTGGTTTCCGGTTGAACGCATTTGTAAAACAGTGATCGGTTTTTTCAAAAAACGAAAAAGTCGATCGTTGAAGCACAAAACAGGCCGCTTCCGGTTGACGGCGTTGTATCTTTTGAAGTATAATGAAACCACATCAAGCGAACGGAGGGATCACGCCTTGGCAGATATTATGATCGACGCACGGGGCGAGCAGTGCCCGATCCCGGTGGTGAAAACGAACAAGGCCATCGCGGCTATGACGGCGCCGGGCGTCGTGGAGGTCCATGTGGACAATGAGACGGCAGTGCAGAATCTGCTGCGCATGGCAGCGGGAAAGAGCTATGCCGCCAGGAGCGAGAAGGCGGAGGAAAAGCACTTTCTCGTCACGATCGACGTTGACCGTCCGGACGGCGCGCCGGCGGAAGCGGAGCCGGAGGCGGCGTGCATCCCGGACCTGCGCGGCAATACGGTCGTCGCCATCGGCACGGCGACGATGGGCGTCGGCAGCGACGAGCTGGGCGCGGCGCTGATGAAGGGCTTTCTGTACGCGCTCTCCCGGCAGGACGAGCTGCCGAAGACGATTCTGTTCTACAACGGCGGCGCGAGGCTGACGACCGAGGGCTCCGCGTCCGTCGAGGATTTGAAAACGATGGAGGCGCAGGGCGTGGAGATCATGACCTGCGGCACCTGCCTCGACTACTACGGCGTCAAGGACAAGCTGCTCGTCGGCGGCGTGACGAATATGTACGCCATCGTCGAGAAGCTGACCGGGGCGGCGAAGGTCGTCAAGCCGTGAGAGAAAAGACGCTGCGGACCGTTGTGGCGTTCCACACGACGACGGACGCGCTGGCGGCGGAGGCATACTGCGTCGAACACGGCGTTTCCGGACGGCTCATTCCGCTGCCGCCGATCATTTCGGCGGGCTGCGGGATGTGCTGGAGCGCGCCGGACGAGGCGCGGCAGCCGGTATTGGAGGCGTTGATACGCGCCGGCATCCACAGCGCCGGCGTGTATCAAATCATACTGTGAACACAAAAAGGGACCCAAACCGCGGGAGATCCCGCCGAAAAGGATATGCCATGATCTATCTCGACAACGCGGCGACGACATTGAAAAAGCCTCCCCAGGTCGGGGAGGCTGTCTTAAAAGCGCTGCAGACGCTGGGCAACAGCTCGCGCGGCACGCATGAGGGCGCTTTGGACGCCGCGCATACCATCTATGGCGCGCGGGTCAGGCTGGCGAAGCTGTTCAACTGCCCGCGCCCCGATCATGTGATCTTTACAAGCGGCGTCACGGAAGCGCTGAACATCGCGCTGAACGGGCTGCTGGACAGGGGGGATCATGCGCTCTCGACGGATCTGGAGCACAACTCCGTTCTGCGCCCGCTCTATCGTCTCGAGGCGGAGCACGGCGTTGCGGTCGATTTCGTCCCCGCGGATCGTCGGGGCTGTATCGACTGCGGAGATTTTGAGCGCCTGATGCGGTCGGACACAAGGCTGATCGTCTGCACCCACGCCTCGAATCTGACAGGCAATGTGGTCGACATCAAACGAATCAGCGAGATCGCACACGCGCATGGAGCGCTGCTGGTCGCGGATACGGCGCAGACGGCGGGGACGCGGCCTGTCGATATGCAGGAGCTGGGGATCGACGTGCTGTGCTTTACGGGGCATAAGGGGCTGATGGGGCCGCAGGGCACCGGCGGCCTGTGCATCCGCGAGGGGGTGGAGATCGCTCCGTTCAAGGTGGGCGGCACAGGTGTTCAGACCTACAGCAAAACGCAGCCCAAACAGTATCCGACGCGGCTGGAGGCGGGAACGCTCAACGCTCACGGCATCGCGGGACTTTCCGCCGCCGTCGACTGGCTGAATGAGATCGGCATTGCGGAGATCGAAGCGAGGGAGGCCGCGCTGACGCGGCGGTTTTACGACGGCGTCCGCGCCGTTCCGGGCGTGACCGTCTACGGCGACTTCTCCGGCGGGCATGCAGGCATTGTGGCGCTCAATATCGTCGGCTGTGATTCCGGCGAGGTGTCGGACGCGCTGAGCGAGAGTTACGGCATTGCGACGCGTCCCGGCGCACACTGCGCGCCGCGGCTGCACGAAGCGCTGGGAACGAAGGAACAGGGCGCCGTCCGGTTCAGCTTTTCGTGGTTTACGACGGAGGAAGAGATCGACCGGGCGGTGGAAGCGATCCGCGAGCTCGCGACGTGAGTCCTTGAGGCGGCCTCTGACTGTGCGGAGCCATACTCCGTGATGCGCGGCCAGCGTTCCCGCTGTCGATATGACAGCATTGCAGCATACGGGGAGGCGGATCGTATGGATCGGTATGTGACCGGAGCCTGCGGACCCGGGCCGCTTCATCCAGGCGGAGATCGCGGAGGATGGGCTTTATGTCGCGGCCGATCATCCGATGACGAGGGGGCGTTCCGTCTCGTCTCCCGCCGCGGTGTCAGATCAGGGGATCCGGTCCATGAAGCTGTATCCGGAGGGGAACGCGGAAGCGAGGTTCAGGATCAGCCGGGTCGTCAAGCCGTACGCACACTTGAGCAGGCACGGCTTGTTTCAGGCAAAGCCTGGGGAGTATGGGCGCGCCCGCTGAAGCGAGCAGACGAAAAAACCGCCGATAAAAGCGGACAATCGGGACGAACCGTCTTCTCACGCAGAGCTTTTTGCGGTATAATACTCCGGCCTGCCTGGATTCATAAAGGGAATGCGCCTTGAACGCATTGCATTCAAAGCGCATCTTGAGGCGAATACGCACATAGAAGGGAACACAGAAAGGAGTACGCCATGAGAACGGTTCGCGTGACCGGCAAGGGGCAGATCAGAGTCAGGCCCGATATGACCCGCATCACCATGACGCTTGAGGGACGTTACAGGGAGTACAGCGAAACGCTGAGCAGGTCTTCTCAGGATACGGAGTCGGTGAAGGACATCCTTTGCGGCTTTGGCTTTGAGCGGTCTGACCTGAAGACGCTCAATTTCAGCGTCGATGCGGAGTATGAAAGCTATAAGGACAGCGACGACACATACAGGCAGCGCTTTGTCGGTTATCGGTTCCACCATATGATGAAGGTGGAGTTTCTGTCCGACAACGATCGGCTGGGCAAACTGCTGTACGCGCTGGCCAACGGTGAGGTCAGGCCGGAGTTCCGCATCAGCTACACCGTGAAGGATCCCGAGGCCGCGAAGAACACGCTGCTCGGGCAGGCTGTAGCGGATGCAAAGGAAAAGGCCGCGGTGCTGGCCCGGGCCGGCGGCGTCACGCTCAGGGAGATACAGAGCATCGACTATTCCTGGGGCGAGATCGATCTTGAGTATCGTCCGATGAACGGCATGGTGCTGGCCGAACGGTGCAAGGCCGCCCCGATGGCGGCAAAGGGCTACGATCTGAACATCGAGCCGGACGATATCGAGGTATCCGACACGGTCACGGTCGTGTGGGAGATCGGATAAAGAGCGGAAGATTGCAGGAAACGAGCAGCGACCGGGGACAGGCATACCGCCTGTCCCCGGTCGAGCATCTATTTGTTGTCCTTTTTCTGCAGCTCCAGCTCCAGTATTCTTGCTTTATTATAATAATTCCGGGTTGCCTGCTTGAACCCCTTGAAGGAAAAGTAAGTCAGTCCGCCGCCGATCACTGCGACATAAGGGATTTGTCACGTAGTTTCCGTGAGCGGTTTTCGCGATTCGGAAGCTGGTAAACTCACCTACGCCGGACTTGAACAAAAAACAGCGGGGTTTGAGGTGTGATGGGATTAAGTGAAAACCTTTTAACCAAAAATGAGAAGATAAATCCGCAGGCAACGCTTTATGCACATGTTTCAGGAAGACGGCAAAAAAAGTAAGACAGTTGCTTTATATTATTTCCGCTTCATTTATAATTAATAGCAATAGTTTTATTTGTAAATTGATTAAAAAAACTAGTCAACTATAATAAATCTGTTAGTGCAATTTCATCATAAGCCCGCTTAATATAGAAAATACCGATGGGCAAAGGCGCAAAAATGGTTGGGTCGTATTTTAATAAAGAAGTGAACGTGGGGAGAAGAAAGTGCCATGAAAAAGATTTTTTTGGCCAGTTCAAAGGAGGCGCTGGGCAAGGCGCGATATATAGGACAAATCTTAAATAAAATGGAAAATGTGGAAGTTGACTGCTGGTATGATTTTCGTGGGTTCCGTGCTGGGGACTATACTTTGGAAGCCCTTGAAAAAGCAGGACGGGAGTATTCTGGCGGAGTGTTTGTATTCAATGAAGATGATAAATTGGCTGAGAAAAAGGATGGCTGTATATACCTCCCCAGAGACAATGTGTTAGTGGAATTAGGGATTTTTTGCGGCAACTTGGGCCGCAAAAAAATTGCAATCTGTTTAGTCCCGGGTGTACATATTCCATCTGATTTATCTGGATTAACTCGCGTGTCATATGACCCTGGAAATGAAGATAGAATGAAGTCGGATTTTAGAAACTGGCTAAATAATGTTCCTGATTTTTATAGTCTCCCACAAAACAATGTGTATATGAGTTCGCGCAAGGATATTCATAATCAATGTACGTTAGACGATAGGCTTCATTTGAGCGATGGCAAGTACAAGTACATCAAGAACATGAGATTAATGAATTTCGCCTGTAACTTGTTTCTCAATCCAGAGATGGCAGATATCGGAGAACTAGATAGTGCTGGAATATCACCGCTGTCTCAGAGTTTGAACAGAATTATGGAGGAGACAAATGCGCAGTTAGAATTAATGCTTACTGATCCAACCGAATACAATTTGTTTGATGCAGAAACAAAAATTGCGAACCAAAGGGCCGGTAGTTCCGCAAACGCAATTCGAAGTGCAATTGAAGCTGTTTCTGATATGCTGTCGCCAGAAAAATCGATATACGGCAAACTTTATCCCAACAGATTTCAGTTCTATTTGTCGAAGATTTGTTTGCCATTTGGAATATTCAATGTTGAGTTCATGCGTGAGTACGAACAATACAATCACGTGAAGGTAGACTTGTATTCAGCGACACTTGACAATGAAGACAATAGACGTAGCTTTATTGTCTGGGCAAGGAACGATTCTGCAAATTATCATTTTTTTATTGATAATTTTAATACAATGAAACGAGCTTCCAGCATTTGCTGGAAGCCAGTGCCACAAGAACTTGAGAGTTTAATTAATTCGTGGAAAGGCTAACAATCGTAAGGAGTATCAGATATGGAATACATTATGGGACGCGAACTCAACCGGGCATTGCAATCTGACTACAGAGTATATCTCTGTGGAAATTTACATAAACCGCAAAGCATGAAATGGATTCCTGATAGTCAACTCGAAATAGGCACCAGTTGTTATAAATCTTTTACAGCAGATAAACCACATTTTCATGACACTGCTACAGAATATAACTATGTGGCAAGTGGAACGACAAAAGTGCTTCTTATTGAAGAAAACCAAGAATTTGTGTTTGAGGCGGGCTCTCTGTTCGTGATCCCACCCCACACGGAATATGCCTCTAAGCACCTAGAGGGAACACAAATCCTATTTATTAAAAATCCTGGAGGCAATGATAAAAAATTGGTGGATATAAACGAGACGCTTGCGGATTGGCTAAAGTCGTGGTAAGTTTGCGCGGAAACTGAAAAGCTCAACATCTCAGTATAACCGGAGACAGGCAGTATGCCTGTTCCCGGTCGAGCATCTATTTGTTGTCCTTTTTCTGCAGCTCCAGCTCCAGTATTCTTGCTTTATTATAATAATTCCGGGTTGCCTGCTTGAACCCTTTGAAGGAAAAGTAAGTCAGTCCGCCGCCGATCACTGCGACATAGAGGAGGAGAAAGATATTATTGTAATATTTGAAAATGTTCAGCAGCACAGAGACCGTAAAAATGGGTATGTTGATGGATGAGGCCCTTAAAATCCTGATTTTGGAGCGCGTGTATTTGAAATAGTTTTCCTGATCGTTCCTTTTCCAGATCAGAATGCTGCTTTTGACTTCCAGCCCGGAGCTGTTCCTGATTCTGTTCTCGACTTTTTTGAAGCTGAGGTCAGCAACTCGATCCACGATCAATCCCAGGACGTACATGATCCCAAGCAGAAAAACAGAGGCAGGCAGCTTTTCTACAGCATTCGTCAATACGGAAAGATATTTTATGTCCGTCAGCCAGATGGAATAGGAAGTGATCCATAGCGTGGTCTCTAGTCCGATAATAACCAGCTCCACATACAGCGAAGTCGTTTCCATGCAAATCCCTCCGTTCCTGATATATGGATCATCATATCAGAAACGGAGGGATTTGTCACGCAGTTTCCGTGAGCGGTTTTCGTGATTCGGGAGCCGGCAGACCCGCCTGGATAAGGTACAATAAGTTGCGCAAATTTGAATAAAGAGAAAGACACGGTTTGCAGACTCTGTTAGAATGAAGTTGCGACACACCATTCTGAAAGGAGAAAGCAAACCATGTCCGAGAAGATTGTACA
>Ga0208297_1000702_pt1 | contig 53849 bp, 45 predicted proteins | sample LMS_cellobiose_e_FD_187367 | JGI IMG/M metagenome (GOLD analysis project Ga0208297, IMG submission 187367) | Rumen-fistulated moose microbial communities from Alaska, USA - LMS_cellobiose_enrichment (SPAdes) (version 2) | ecosystem: Host-associated > Mammals > Digestive system > Stomach > Rumen... | reverse complement strand
CTATGACCTTGTTTTTGCACTGCTCGTTGAATTCGCCGGAGTTCGCGTCCTTTATCCCGGCCGCGTTCCGCGCGTATTCTATGACGGCTATCTGCATGCCGAGGCATATTCCGAAATAGGGAATACCCTTCTCCCGCGCGTATCCTGCCGCGAGGATCATGCCTTCTATCCCGCGGCTGCCGAAGCCGCCCGGAACGAGTATGCCGTCGATGCCCGCAAGCACTGAGCCGACGTTTTCGGCCGTTATCTCCTCGGAGTCTATCCAGCTTATTTCAACGTGAACGTTGTGATAAAACCCCGCGTGGTGCAGCGCCTCGGCGACGGAAAGATACGCGTCGTGAAGCCCGACGTATTTCCCCACGAGCCCTATCGTTACCGTATGCTCCCGGGTTTTGTTCACTCTCTCCACGAGCTCCGTCCATTCGGCAAGGTCTGGCTGAGGAGCGTCTATCCCGAGCTCGCGGCAGACGACCTCGGAAAAACGCGATCTTTCGAGCATCAGCGGCGCCTCATATAGAGTGGGCAGGGTTATGTTTTCTATTACGCAGTCAGGTTTTACGTTGCAGAAAAGCGCTATCTTCTGGAAGATGGATTCCTCCAGCGGCTCGTCGCAGCGGAGAACTATTATATTCGGATTTATTCCCATGCCCTGCAGTTCCTTCACGGAGTGCTGGGTAGGCTTTGATTTATGTTCCTCCGAGCCCCTCAGATACGGCACGAGAGTAACGTGGATGAAAAGGCTGTTCTCCCGCCCTACCTCGAGCGATATCTGACGCACGGCCTCGATAAACGGCTGCGACTCTATATCGCCTATCGTGCCGCCTATCTCTGTTATGACTACGTCTGCATTCGTCTTTTTGCCGACGCTGTAGACGAATTCCTTTATCTCGTTCGTTATATGCGGTATCACCTGCACGGTGGAGCCGAGGTATTCACCCCGGCGTTCTTTGTTCAAAACGTTCCAGTAGACTTTTCCCGTTGTAAGGTTGGAATACTTATTCAGGTCTTCGTCGATGAAGCGCTCGTAGTGGCCGAGGTCGAGATCGGTCTCCGCTCCGTCCTCGGTAACGTAGACCTCGCCGTGCTGGTAAGGGCTCATCGTTCCCGGGTCCACGTTTATGTACGGATCCAGCTTCTGCGCAGCGACTTTAAGGCCCCTCGCCTTGAGCAGCCGGCCGAGGGAGGCCGCGGTGATGCCCTTTCCGAGGCCGGATACGACGCCGCCCGTTACAAAAATATATTTTGTCATTTTTTCTCCTCCACTGCACCGCCTCTACAGCGTTATATCTACTGTCTCGCTTTCTATCCCCTCAAGCAGCGGGCGAACCTTTGCCAGAAAAGCGTCCACCTGCTCAGGGCACCTGCCGATATACAGTTGAGGAGCAAGTACGGCATCCATCTCCGCCTCCGAGAGGCCGAACCGCTGTTCCGCCGCCAGCCTCGCAAGCAGATCGCATTCCTCGCCCTGCTTCATCCTCGCAGTTGCCTCCATTGAGCAGCGGCGTATGATCTCATGCAGCTCCTGACGGTCTCCTCCGTGCTTCACGGCCTCCATGAGCAGGTTTTCCGTCGCTATGAAGGGCAGGTATTCGCGCACGGTTTTCTCTATGATCTTTTCGTTTACCCGCAGGCCGTCGGTAATGTTCCGCGCAAGGCGCAGTATCGCGTCGGCGCAGAGGAAGCCCTCCGGCAGGGATATGCGCCGGTTTGCCGAATCGTCGAGAGTCCTCTCAAGCCACTGAACGGAAGCCGTCATCGGCGCGTTCATCGCGTCCGCCATCAGATATCTGGAAAGAGAGCATATTCTCTCGCAGCGCATCGGGTTCCTCTTGTACGCCATGGCGGAGGAGCCTATCTGATTCTTTTCAAACGGCTCTTCTATCTGCCGGTCGTGCTGTAGGAGGCGGATATCGTTCGCCATGCGGTAAAGGCTCTGCGCCACGGAGGAAAGCGCATTCAGTATCCTGCTGTCGACCTTGCGTGGATAGGTCTGCCCGCAGACGGCGAAGCACTCCCTGAAGCCGAAAGCCTCGGCGAGCATCGCGTTCATACGGTCTATCTTTGCCGTATCGCCGTCAAAGAGCTCCATGAAGCTTGCCTCCGTGCCCGTGGTCCCCCGGCAGCCGAGGAACTTTATGTTTTCCAGAGCAAAATCCAGCTCTTTGAGATCGGAGAGGAGATCCTGCATCCAGAGTGTCGCCCGCTTGCCCACGGTAACGAGCTGCGCCGGCTGATAGTGAGTGTAGCCCAGAGTCGGCGTCGCCTTGTATTTTTCCGCAAAATCGGCAAGATTCGCTAAAACGGATAAAAGCTCTCCGCGCAGATGCGTGAGAGCGTCGCGATAGATTATAAGATCCGCGTTGTCGGTAACATAGCAGCTCGTAGCTCCGAGGTGGATAATGCCGGCGGCGGACGGCGCGGCCTTGCCGTAGGCGTATACGTGCGCCATCACGTCGTGCCGGACTTCCTTTTCCCTTTTCCGCACGAGGTCGTAGTCTATATCTGTGATATGCGCGGCAAGCTCCTCCGCCTGTTCGGCGGTTATCGGCAGCCCGAGCTCCATTTCCGCCCTTGCAAGCGCCGTCCACAGCTTGCGCCAGGTCTGGTATCTGGTATCAGCGGAAAACAGATTGAGCATATATTCGGAAGCATACCGCGAAGAAAGCGGGGATTCGTATCTGTCTGTCATTTTCTCTTCTCCTTTTTATCTGAGAATAATGCTCTCGCGGGCCGGGCCCACGGAAACGTAAGCTATATGGCAGCCGACCGCCTGCTCGAGGCGTTCTACATATGCCTGCGCCTGACTCGGCAGGTCCTCCCAGCGCCTCGCGCCGGAAATATCGCAGTTCCAGCCGTCCATCCATTCTATCACCGGCTCCGCCTTTTCAAGCTCCGAGGGAAACGGGAAGCGGTCCGTCTCCCTGTCTCCTATGCGGTAGCGGACGCATACCGGTATCTTTTCCATATAGCTGAGGATATCCAACTTCGTGAGCGCGAGGCAGGTCGCCGCCTGGACCTCCACTCCGTAACGCGTGGCGACTATATCGAGCGGTCCGACGCGGCGGGCTCTGCCCGTCTTCGCGCCGTATTCAGCGCCCATTTCGCGCAGCTTTTCGGCCTCTTCTCCGAACATCTCGCAAACAAACGCTCCCTCTCCCACGCAGGTGGAATATGCCTTTACTACGCCTACTACATCCGTGAGCTTCAGCGACGGCAGGCCGCAGCCTATGGGCGCGTATGCCGCAGTCGTGCTCGAGGAAGTAGTATAAGGATAGATGCCGTAGTCGAGATCTCTGAGCGCGCCGAGCTGTGCCTCCATAAGTATGCTTTTCCCACGCTCCTGCGCCTGTTTCAGATACGCTCCTGTATCGCAGAGGAAGGGCTTCATCCATTCGCAGCAATCGCGGAGCCAGCTCTCCAGCTGCTCCATGGTATAGGGCTCGGCGCCGTATACCTTGGTGAGGATAAGGTTTTTCCACTCAAGGATCCCCGCAAGCCGCTCCTTTATCGCTGCCTCGTCCCTGAGTTCTCCGGCAAGCACCGTCTTTTTCTGATATTTATCCGAATAAAAAGGAGCTATGCCCTGCTTGGTGGAACCGTATTTCTTATCCGCCAGGCGCTGCTCCTCGAGGCCGTCAAGGTCTCTGTGCCACGGCAGGAGAAGCGAAGCTCTGTCGCTTATCTTAAGATTCTCCGGAGTTATGGAAATGCCCTTTGCCGCAACGTCCTGTATTTCCTTTAAGAGGCTCTCCGGATCGAGCGCCACTCCGTTGCCGAGTATATTTACAACGTCTTCTCTGAATATCCCGGAAGGGAGCAGATGCAGCGCGAATTTTCCCTTTTCGTTTATCACGGTATGCCCGGCGTTGCCGCCGCCCTGGTATCTGACTACTATATCATAGTCCTCCGTGAGCAGGTCAACCATCCTGCCCTTGCCCTCGTCGCCCCAGTTGATGCCGACTATTGCGCAGTTTTTCATCTTAATCGCTCCTGTCATATATTCTGCGTAAGACGCTGCATTATCTCCTTGTACGCGTCTTCAACTCCGCCGAGATCGCGGCGGAATCTGTCCTTATCGAGCTTTTCGCCGGTTATACTGTCCCACAGGCGGCAGGTATCGGGGCTTATCTCGTCGGCAAGGATTATTGTCCCGTCAGCCAGGCGGCCGAACTCCAGCTTGAAGTCCACGAGCGTTACGCCGCAGCCCCTCCAGAAGTCCTTGAGCACTTCGTTTATACGGAACGAGTAGTCTTTTATAGTTTCGATCTCGTTCTTATCGGCGAGCTTGAGAGCGATTGCATGGTATTCGTTCAGCAGCGGATCGCCCAGCGCATCGTTTTTATATGAAAACTCTATCGTAGGCTCGTCAAAGACGATTCCTTCCTCTACTCCGTAATGCTGAGAAAAAGAACCGGCCGATATATTTCTTATAATGACCTCGAGGGGCACTATCGTGACCTTCTTCACGAGAGTTTCTCTCTCGTTCAGCTCCTTCACGAAATGAGTGGGGATTCCCCGCTCCTGCAGTCTCTGCATAAGAAGGTTGCTCATCCGGTTGTTGATGACGCCCTTCCCCGTTATCGTCCCGCGCTTCAGGCCGTTGAAGGCGGTGGCATCGTCTTTATAGGATACGATCAGCAGCGCCGGATCGTCGGTACTGAATACTTTTTTTGCCTTTCCCTCGTAAAGCTGCTCAAGCTTGGTCATTTTTGCTTCCTCCGTAAATGTATTTGTCGGTATGCAAACGCGCTCCGCTTATTCCACTGTCACCGACTTTGCCAGGTTCTTTGGCTTGTCGATATCGCACTTGTTTTCTTTCGCGACGTAATACGCCAGCAGCTGCAGCGGAATTATCTCAACGGCTGCGGAAAAAAGCGCGCCCACCTTTGGTATAAACAGAAGGTCGTCCGCTATAGACAGTATCTTCTGATTGTCATTAAATGTCAATGCCAAAACTTCCGCGCCTCGTGCTTTTACCTCCACAATGTTGCTGAGAGTTTTTTCCATTATGGCCGGATTGCAGCACAGCGCGATAACGGGCTGGTGCTCTTCTATGAGGGCGATGGTGCCGTGCTTGAGCTCGCCCGCGGCATAGGCCTCGGCGTGCAGGTAGGATATCTCCTTCATCTTCAGCGCGCCCTCCAGCGCGACCGCGTAATCGGTATTCCTCCCGATAAAAAACAGGGAGCTGCTCCTGTGATACTTTTTTGCCAGGGCAGGTATGCCAGGGTTCATATCAAGAGCCTGCTGAATATGCCTCGGCATCGCCTGAAGCTCCGAGATGAGCCGGGAGTATTCGCCCCCGATGCCTCCCAGCTTTTCAGCGAAAAACAGGGAGAGCAAATACAAAACCGCCAGCTGTGTGGTAAAGCCCTTCGTGGTGGCTACGGCTATCTCCGGCCCCGCCCAGGTATAAACGGTGTGGTCCGCCAGCTTGGCGACGGTGCTCCCAACCACGTTGACTATAGCGAGCGTGCCGGCGCCGCGCGCCTTGCATTCCTTCATGGCCGCTATGGTATCCGCGGTCTCGCCGGACTGAGAGATAGCTATTAGGAGAGTATGCTCATCTATAAGCGGGTCGCTGTAGCGCAGCTCGCTCGCAAGCTCCACCTCTACCGGGATGCGGCAAAGCCTCTCGAGCGCGTATCTGCCCGAGCAGCCGGCGTAATAAGCCGAGCCGCAGGCGGTGATGACTATCTTTCTTATCCCCCGCAGCTGCTCCCCGGAGATGCTCAGCTCCTCGAAAACAACCCTCCCGTCTTTGATGCGCGGGGAGATCGCGGCCTTTATCGCTCCGGGCTGCTCCATTATTTCCTTGAGCATAAAATGCTCATAGCCGCCTTTCTCGGCGGCCTGTACGTCCCATGTGATGCGGGTGACCTCTTTGCTGAGCTCCTGCCCTGTGCAACTAAAAACTTTAACGCTGTCGCGCGTAAGCTCGGCGTACTCGCCGTCGTCCATATAGATGACGTTTCTTGTGTGCTGCACGAGCGCCGTCACGTCCGAGGCAAAGTAGTTCTCCCCCGCTCCGATGCCGAGGATCAGCGGGCTGGATTCACGGACGGCAAATATCTTCCCCGGCTCGTCGGTGCAGATCACGCCCAGCGCGTAGGAGCCCCTCAGCCGGTTCGTTGTTTTGATCAGCGCCTCGCGCATATTCCCGGAGTAATACATCTCCAGCAGATGCACTATGACCTCCGTATCCGTCTGGCTCTCAAACAGATATCCCGCCTGAAGCAGCTCCTCGCGGAGAGCGATATAGTTTTCTATTATTCCGTTGTGGACTATGGCAAACCTGCCGTCGTTGCTCAGGTGCGGGTGCGCGTTCTCCTCCGTGGGCGCTCCGTGAGTCGCCCAGCGGGTATGCCCTACGCCTGCCGTACCCGGAACGTCCGCGCCGTCATGCGTCTTTTCGCATAGATTTGCTATCCTCCCCGTGACCTTGCTGACCTTTATTTCAGCTCCGTCCATAACGGCAAGTCCCGCTGAATCGTATCCGCGGTATTCAAGCTTTTTCAGGCCGTCCAGCAAAACCGGCGCTGCGGAGCGCGCGCCGCTGAACCCAACTATCCCACACATAACTTACCTCCAAAGAACTTGTTATTTCCCGCTCTCTCCGTAGTTCGGCAGAACTCTCGCCGAGGGATCGTCTACGTCGCAGCCCTCCCAGGCCTTGTTCGGCATCCAGAAATCCGCTATCATTTCTGCCTGCCCGGGATAGTATTTCTCAAATATCTCGCGGTATAGCAGCGATTCCTTCGTAAACGGCTGCGCGTGGGAATATTTCGCGCGCCGCTTTTCAAACTCCTCGTCGGAATACCGCCCTTCGGCATACTCCTTGAGATCGTCCACCATGGAATGCCCGACGGCGTCGGAAAAGGCCGCCTTCTCGCGCCAGAGTATTGAGTCCGGAAGATACCCGAGCCCTTCGAAGGCATGGCGCAGAAGGTATTTCCCCTTTCCGTATTTGTTGAGCTTCATTTCCGGGTCGAGCTCCATCACGTACTTTGTAAAATCAAGATCTCCGAATGGCACGCGCGCCTCGAGCGAGTTTACCGAAATGCACCTGTCGGCGCGAAGAACGTCGTACATATGCAGCTCGCGCACGCGCTTTTGCGCCTCCTGCTGGAAGGCCTCCGCGGTAGGAGCGAAATCCGTGTATTTATAGCCGAAAAGCTCGTCGGATATCTCGCCCGTGAGGATGACGCGGATATCTGTTTTTTCGTGTATCGCCTTGCACACCAGATACATTCCCATGCTCGCGCGGATGGTCGTTATGTCGTAAGTGCCGAGCAGATGGATGACCTCCTCCAGCGAGGAGAGCACCTCCTCCGGCGTCATATAGACCTCCGTGTGATGGCTGCCGATATATTCGGCCACCTGCCTTGCGTACTTAAGGTCTATTGCATCCTTCTCCATGCCGATGGCGAAGGTCTCTATGGGCTTTTCGCTCTCCTTTGCCGCTATTGCGCAAACGAGAGAGGAATCGAGCCCGCCGGAAAGCAGAAAGCCCACCTTGGCGTCGGAAACAAGGCGTTTTTTCACGCCCGCTATGAGTTTTTCCCTTATCTTCCCGCAGGCGGTCTCAAGGTCGTCGCCGCAGACGGAGGAAACGGAAGCTATGTCGCAGTACTGTACAAACCGGCCGCCCTTATAGAAATGTCCGGGCGGGAACGGCATAACCTTTTCCGCGAGCCCAACGAGGTTTTTCGCCTCGCTTGCGAAGATGACAGTTCCCTTCACGTCATAGCCGTAATAAAGCGGCCTTATGCCTATGGGGTCGCGGGCGGCGATGAATTCGCCCGCCTCGCCGTCGTAGATTATGCAGGCAAATTCCGCGTCGAGCATCGCGAACATATCCGTTCCGTATTCGCGGTAAAGGGGAAGCAGGATCTCGCAGTCGCTGTCGCTTTTGAACGTGTAGCCCTTTTCGCGCAGCTGCCCGCGCTGCTTTTCAAAGCCGTAGAGCTCGCCGTTGCAGACGACATAGCTCCCGTCAAGCTCAAAGGGCTGCATGCCCGAAGGCGTGAGCCCCATTATGGAAAGACGATGGAAGCCGAGCAGGCCCCTGCCGGTATCGATTATCCGGCTGTCGTCGGGGCCGCGGGACTTCGTCTGCGCAAAGCCCCGCTCAAAGGCGTCCATGTCGATCACGTTTCCGCAGTAACCGATTATAGAACACATTTATCTCACCCCTACTCGACGTCCTGCAGAGCGTCATAGCCCTCTTCGCCGGTACGCACCTTTACTACGTTCTCAACATCGTAAACAAATATCTTGCCGTCGCCTATATGGCCGGTGTAGAGCACCTTCTTGGCCGTTTCTATAACGTCGCGCACGGGGATGGCGGATACCACTATGTCGACCTGCACCTTCGGCCGCAGGTCTGTTTCCACGGCGACGCCGCGGTAAAACTCCGTGTGGCCCTTCTGCATGCCGTAGCCCATGACGTGCGATACCGTCATACCGGTGATGCCGAGCTTGCTCATAGCGTCCTTGAGCGCGTAGAGCTTTTCCTCCTTGAAGACTATTTCCACCTTGGTGAACTTATGCCCGTCGCCGCTGAAGGCGGGCTCCTTTTTCACGGGGATCGCCTCCGCCGGCGGCGCCGTGCCGGTCACGGCGACGATCTGTTCGCCCGTGCCGAATTCCGCGTATTTATCGACAGCGGGCATGAAATCGGCGTAAGCGCTCGGCAGGCCGTGCTCGCTGATGTCAAGGCCGGCCAGCTCGTCTGCAGGCTCTGCGCGCAGGAAATCCAGCTTTTTCAAAAGCTTGAAGAAAAGGAACATCGTAACAGCCGCCCAGGCCGCCACGGCCACAAAGCCGAGGAGCTGCAGGCCGAGCTGCGTGAAATCTCCGGTATAAAACAGCCCGCGCAGCCCGGCAGGTGCATCGGGATTTGCCAGCAGACCCACAGCGATGGTGCCCCATACGCCGTTTGCGCAGTGTACGCCCACGGCGCCGACGGGATCGTCTATATGAAGCTTTAAATCGAGCACTTCTACCACTGCCACAACGAGTATGCCGGACACGAGGCCGACCGCGGCGGCGCCGACGGCGTCAAACGCATCGCAGCCGGCCGTAACGCCAACAAGTCCCGCCAGCGAGGCGTTCAGGCACATCGAAACGTCGGGCTTGCCGTTCTTTATCCAGGTATAGATCATCGTGGTGCAGGTCGCCACGGAGGGGGCAATCGTAGTCGTGAGGAAGATGCTCGAAAGCTCGGAAACAGAGGTCGCCGCCGCACCGTTGAAGCCGTACCAGCCGAGCCATAGGATGAACACGCCCAGCGCGCCTATCGGGATCGAATGGCCGGGGATGGCGTTTATCTTGGTAACCTTGCCTTTTTTGTCCCTAACGTACTTGCCTATTCTCGGTCCGAGAACGGCGGCGCCTATAAGGGCCGCTATGCCGCCTACCATGTGGATCGCGCAGGAGCCGGCATAGTCGTGGAAGCCGAGCCGGCTCAGCCAGCCGCCGCCCCATATCCAGTGCGCCTCAATGGGATAGATGACCAAGGATATCACCGCGGAATACACGCAGTATGCGGAAAACTTTGTGCGCTCGGCCATGGCTCCGGAGACTATCGTCGCCGTCGTCGCGCAGAACATAAGGTTGAACACAAAGTAGCTCGCGTCGGTAAAGCCGTCAGCCGGGGAGGCGATGAATTCCTTGAAGTGAGCGAAAAGGTCGAGATTAGGCCTTCCGATCAGTCCCATAAGGGCGTCCTCGCCCATCATCAGCCCGTAGCCCAAAAGGGAGAACACTATGGTGCCGATGCAGAAATCCATGAGGTTTTTCATTATGATGTTACCGGCGTTTTTCGCTCGCGTAAAGCCGGTCTCCACCATTGCAAAGCCGGCCTGCATCCAGAAAACCAGCGCGGCTCCTATCAAAAACCAGAATTCAACTGTCATTTCAACAGATCCTCTCTATTATCATTTGACTCCGAAAAGCAGGTCGGCGTATGTCGGGAAGGGCCAGTAGCTTTTCGCCGTAAGCAGCTCAGCCTTGTCGCACGGAACGCGCAGCTCGCTCATAACGGGAAGCAGCTCGTCGCGTATAAGCTCCGCCTGTTCAACTATGTCCTTTACGTCGCTTACTTTCAGCAGCGCCGCGTCAAGCTCGTCGGTTTTTTCGGCAATCTCATCTATAAGGCCGGAAAGCTTCTCCACGATGCCTGTCTCATATCCGCACTTCAGCTCAGGAGACAAAGCCCTTTTCGCGGAGGCTGCCTTCGCAACGTCAGCGGCATAAGCCTCTATCGCCGGAGCGATCTGGGTCCTCGCCATGTCTGCCATCGTGTTTGCCTCTATAACGACCGTCTTGCAGTAGTTTTCGAGCATGATATCGCGCCTGGACCTGAGCTCCTCCTCCGAGAAAACTCCGAGAGAGGTCAGCATATCAACGTTCTTTTTGTCGAGCAGGTGCGGCATGCAGTCGGCTGTGGTGCGGTAGTTTAAAAGTCCTCTCTTTTCCGTGGCTTCCTTTATCCACGCCTCGTCGTAGCCGTTGCCGTTGAAGATAATGCGCTTGTGATCCTTTATGGTCTTCTTGATCATTTCGTGGAGCGCCGTTTCAAAGTCCTCCGCCTTTTCAAGCCTGTCGGCATAGATGCGAAGGCTCTCGGCGACAGCGCTGTTGAGCATTATGTTTGCGCAGGCGATGCTGTTCGAGGAGCCAAGCATGCGGAACTCGAATTTATTGCCGGTAAACGCGAAGGGCGAGGTCCTGTTGCGGTCGGTAGTGTCGCGGTTGAAGATCGGCAGCACGTCCACGCCGAGCTTCATCTGAGTCTTCTTCGTGCCCTCATAGGGGGTATCCGTTTCTATCGCCTCAAGCACGGCGTTGAGCTCGTCGCCGAGGAACATGGATATAACCGCCGGCGGCGCTTCGTTGGCTCCGAGCCTGTGGTCGTTTCCTGCAGTGGCCACGGATATGCGCAGCAGATCCTGATAATCATCCACAGCCTTTATCACCGCGCAAAGGAAAAGCAGAAACTGTGCGTTTTCGTAAGGCGTTTCGCCCGGGGAGAGCAGGTTCTGCCCGCCGTCCGTGGCGATGGACCAGTTGTTGTGCTTGCCGCTGCCGTTGACCCCGGCAAAGGGCTTTTCGTGAAGCAGGCACACGAGCCCGTGCTTTGCGGCGACCTTCTGCATTATCTCCATGGTGAGCTGGTTGTTGTCGGTGGCGACGTTGGTGGTGCTGTATATCAGGGCAAGCTCATGCTGTGCGGGTGCAACCTCGTTGTGCTCGGTCTTGGCGAGAATGCCCAGCTTCCAAAGCTCGTCGTTGAGGTCTTCCATAAATGCGGCGACGCTCGGCTTGATTACGCCGAAATAATGGTCGTCCAGCTCCTGCCCCTTCGGCGGCTTTGCGCCGAAAAGCGTCCTGCCGGAGAAGCGCAGGTCGGGGCGCTTGTCGTACATCTCTTTCGTAACGAGGAAATACTCCTGCTCCGGGCCTACGGAGGAAACTACCCTCTTTGCAGTAGTGTTGCCGAACAGGCGCAGGATGCGTAGCGCCTGCTTGCTTAAAATCTCCATGGAACGCAGCAGCGGAGTCTTCTTATCCAGCGCCGGTCCGCCGTAGGAGCAGAACGCCGTAGGGATGCAGAGCGTTTTGCCTTTAACAAACGCGTAAGACGTGGGATCCCAGGCGGTGTAGCCTCTCGCCTCGAATGTGGCGCGCAATCCGCCGCTCGGGAAGGAGGATGCGTCCGGCTCGCCCTTAATGAGCTCTTTGCCGGAAAATTCCATTATCACTCCTCCGTCCGGCGAGGGAGAGATGAAGCTGTCGTGCTTCTCGGCAGTTATGCCGGTGAGCGGCTGGAACCAGTGTGTAAAGTGAGTGGCGCCGAGGCCGACGGCCCATTCCTTCATGGCCTCCGCCACGGCGTTTGCTACATTTATATTAAGCTCGCTTCCCTCGTCTATGGTCTTGCGCAGGGAATTGTAGACCTCGGAGGAAAGATTGGCCCGCATCACGCGGTCGTCAAATACCAGGCTTCCGAAATAATCAGATACAGTGCTCATGTTCAAAACTCCTTTTCACATAAAAATGAGTAAAGGCAAAGACTCCTCTCGTGCGGAAACACAAAAGACGCCTTTGCCTTTTTCCCATATTCAATTCGACTGCCCGTTATCAAAAAGATAAAGGGCGTCTCCGAGTGATCACTCAAAGACGCCCTTGCCTTTACGCTAGGCATTATACGCCATGCGAAGCTAGTTGTCAAGCGCTTTTTGCAAGTTTATTTTTGATTTCTTGCAAATACTCAGGGGTTTTTTGCTCTGGGGCTTGACATTTTGCAGCAGCCGGAGTATTATGTCTGCAAATGGGCAAAGGCGTCCATATCAGCGCAGAGAGGCTGCGCCGGTATGAACGCCCTTGTTTTTTATTTTTCCCGAAAGGAAATGAAGCACATGAGAAAAGAAGGCCAGGTGCGTATCCCATCCGGATGCGCGATCGCAGCCGTCATCTCAAAGGACGGCAGAAAAACGTCGGGAGATATTATCGTAAAATCCATGATCCCGATGCACGAACGCTCCAACGGCCTCGGCGGCGGGTTTGCAGGCTACGGCATTTATCCCGAATACGGAGAGTTTTATGCGCTGCATCTGTTCTACAGCGACCGCGCCACCCGAAAAAACTGCGAGATATTTCTTAAAGAGCATTTTGAAATAGTCAAATCCGAGATTATTCCCACTCGCAAGATCCCGGCCATTACAGACGAGCCTATAATCTGGAGATACTTCGTAGCGCCGCTCAAGTCGATGCTGGCAAACCTTCAGCTGGACGAAAAGGAATTCGTCGCGCGGGCAGTTATGAAGATAAACACGCAGATGGACGGTGCCTACGTTTTCTCAAGCGGCAAGAACATGGGAACCTTCAAGGCCGTCGGCTTTCCCGAGGACGTAGGCGTATTCTACAGGCTCGACGAATACGAGGGCTATTCCTGGACGGCCCACGGCCGCTACCCTACCAACACTCCCGGCTGGTGGGGCGGCGCGCATCCCTTTACCCTGCTGGATTACTCGGTGGTGCACAACGGCGAAATTTCCTCTTACGACGCCAACCGCCGCTTCATTGAGATGTTCGGCTACAAATGCACTCTGCAGACAGATACCGAGGTCATTACATATATTATGGACTATCTCGTGCGCGTGCAGGGTCTCTCCCTCGAGGAGGCGGCAAGCGTAATAGCCGCTCCGTTCTGGAGCACCATCGAAGCCGAGCGCGAGGAAGAAGCCCGTACAAAGCACGCCTATCTGCGTACAGTTTTCCCCAGTCTGCTGATAACGGGTCCTTTCTCCATAGTCCTCGGATTTACGGGCGGCCTCATGGCCCTCAATGACCGCCTGAAGCTCCGCTCCATGGTAGTCGGAGAAAAGGGCGATAAAGTATTCATTGCCAGCGAGGAAGCGGCTATCCGCACAATGGAACCCGACGCTGAAAACATCTGGGCGCCAGCAGGCGGAGAGCCGGTTATCGTAAAGGTGAAGGAAGGTGCTTTTTGATGGGAGTGGATTTCATATATCCGGAATTTGAGGTCGTCAGGAACGAATCCCGCTGCATCGCCTGCCGGGTCTGCGAGAGGCAGTGCGCCAACGAGGTGCATTCCTACAGCCCCGAGCGCGGCCTCATGATGAGCGACGAAACGAAATGCGTGAACTGCCAGCGCTGCGTTTCGCTGTGCCCGACCAGAGCTCTGAAGATAGTAAAGAGCGACTGCACGCTGCGCGAAAACGCCAATTGGCAGAACGACACTATAAAAGAAATCTACAAGCAGGCCTCAAGCGGCGGCGTGCTGCTCTCCTCGATGGGCAATCCCAAGCCGCTCCCCGTCTACTGGGACAAAATACTGATAAATGCCTCGCAGGTCACAAATCCGCCGATAGACCCGCTGCGCGAGCCTATGGAGACCCGCGTATCTCTCGGCAAAAAGCCAGAGAGAATTAAGCGGGACAGCAGCGGAAAAATAATCTGCGATCTGCCTCCGCATATTAATCTCTCCATGCCGGTGATGTTCTCTGCAATGAGCTACGGCTCCATAAGCTACAACGCCCACGCCTCTCTCGCCCGCGCCGCCGCTGAGCTCGGCGTTCTTTACAACACCGGCGAGGGCGGCCTTCACGAGGATTTTTACAAATACGGCCCCAACACCGTAGTACAGGTGGCGAGCGGCCGCTTCGGCGTCCATGAGGACTATCTGGAAGCCGGCGCCGCCATAGAAATAAAAATGGGCCAGGGTGCGAAGCCCGGCATCGGCGGGCATCTGCCCGGCGCAAAGATCGTAGGCGACGTATCGCGCACGCGCATGATTCCTGAGGGCTCCGACGCCATCTCCCCCGCTCCGCATCACGATATCTATTCCATCGAGGACCTGCGCCAGCTCGTGTTCTCCCTTAAGGAAGCTACGGAATACCGCAAGCCCGTTATAGTAAAGATCGCAGCCGTTCACAACATAGCGGCGATAGCGAGCGGCATCGCCCGCAGCGGCGCTGACATAATCGCGATAGACGGCTTCCGCGGCGGAACCGGCGCGGCTCCCACCCGCATACGCGACGACGTAGGCATCCCGATAGAGCTTGCTCTTGCCGCAGTAGACCAGCGGCTTCGCGACGAGGGCATCCGAAACAACGTTTCCCTCATAGCCGGCGGCTCGATAAGAAGCGCCTCGGACGTAGTAAAGGCCATAGCCCTCGGCGCCGACGCCTGCTATATCGCCACGGCCGCATTGCTTGCCATGGGCTGCCATCTCTGCCGCACCTGCCAGACCGGCAAATGCAACTGGGGCATAGCCACGCAGCAGCCCGAGCTCGTAAAGCGCCTGAATCCGGATATCGGAAGCCGGCGTCTTGTGAATCTTATGACGGCGTGGCGGCACGAGATAATGGAGCTGATGGGCGGAATGGGGATAAACTCCATAGAAGCCCTTCGCGGAAACAGGCTTATGCTGCGCGGCGTAGGCCTCAACGAAAAAGAACTGGAGATCCTCGGGATCGCCCATGCGGGAGAGTGAGCATATGAAACGGGTATATGTAAACGAGCAATGGTGTCTCGGCTGTCATCTCTGCGAATACAACTGCGCCTTCGCCAATTCCGGCCTTTCCGACATGGTGCTGGCGCTCAAGGGAAAACCGATCTATCCGAGGATACACATAGAGGAAGGCGAAAAGATCTCTTATGCCGTCTCCTGCCGGCATTGCACTGATCCCATCTGCGTTAAAAGCTGCATAGCCGGCGCAATATCGAAGGAAGACGGCGTAGTGCGCATAGACAAGAACAAGTGCGTCGGCTGCTTTACCTGCGTGCTTGTCTGCCCCTACGGCGCGCTCGCTCCGAACGAAAACGGTGTTATGCAAAAGTGCGAGCTGTGCCTGCAAAATTCCTGCGGAGAGCCGGCCTGCGTAAAGGGCTGTCCGAACCGGGCGATCGTATATGAGGAACGGGAGGCTGCCATATGAAAAACTATGTCATCATCGGCAACGGGATCGCAGCGGCGGGCTGCATCGAAGGGATAAGAAGCGTCGACTCGGAAGGCGCGATAACCGTAGTCTCCGAGGAAAAGCACCCCGTATACTGCCGCCCGCTCATATCCTACTATCTTGAAGGAAAAACAGACCTTGAGAGGATCCAATACCGCGCGCCGGATTATTACGAGCGCATGGGCTGCCGCGTGCTCTACGGCCGGAAGGCCATCCGTATACGTCCGGACAGCCGCAAGGCCGAGCTGGACGACGGCTCCCTTCTCCCCTATGATTCTCTCTGCATAGCGGCGGGCTCCGCCCCGTTCGTTCCCCCCTTCGAGGGGCTCGACTCCGTAAAGGACAAGTATTCCTTCATGACTCTTGACGACGCGCTCGCGCTCGACGCCGCCGTCACTCCCTCCTCCGAGGTGCTCATAATCGGCGCGGGGCTCATCGGGATGAAGTGCGCAGAGGGTCTGCGTGACCGCGTTGCCGGAATAACCGTCTGCGACCTTGCCGACCGTGTCCTTTCGAGCATCCTCGATACCGAATGCGCCGCCATGATGCAAAGGCACCTTGAGGAAAACGGCATCCGCTTCCTCCTGGGCGATAGCGCCGCCCGCTTTGAGGGGAACAGGGCATACATGAAGAGCGGCGTCAAAGTCGATTTTGATATTCTTGTTCTCGCCGTCGGCGTCAGGCCTAACACCGCGCTCTTTAAGGAGTCCGGCGGAGAGGTGAACCGCGGCATCCTCGTAAACAGCCGTATGGAGACCTCCCTGCCCGGCGTCTTCGCCGCGGGCGACTGCGTTGAGGGAGAGGATATCTCTTCCGGCCAGAAAAAGGTGCTCGCCATCCTTCCCAACGCCTATATGCAGGGGCGCGCGGCCGGAGTGAACATGGCCGGCGGCAGCGAGCTTTTCGACAAAGGCATGCCCATGAACTCCATAGGCTTTTTCGGATACCACGCCATGACGGCAGGAACATACTCCGGCGAAGTCTACGAAGAGAAAACGGATCATTCCTTAAAGCGTCTGTTTACCGAAAATGATCTATTAAAGGGCTTTATCCTCATCGGCACCGATGAGCGTGCCGGGATATATACCTCTCTTATCCGCGAGAAAACGCCTCTGTCCTCTCTCGACTTCGAGGCTCTCAAAAAGGCGGCTACAACTGCTGCGTTTTCCCCTGAAATGCGTAGAAAAAAGTTCGGAGGTGTGGTATAATATGACATTGATACAGGCGCACGGCCTTGAGCATTTTGATCTGAACGAAAAAATCAGAGCCGCGCAGGGCGACTGCGTGATCGAAGGCTGCTGCGGGCAGCGCTTTATAGCCGCTGGCATGGCCGATAAAAACATAATAATCCGCGGGACCCCGGGCAATGCTCTCGGCGCCTATCTGAACGGCGCCTCCATAACTGTAGAGGGCAACGCGCAGGACGCCGTGGGAGATACGATGAACGCCGGCAGGATAGTGGTCCGCGGCAGCATAGGCGACGCCGCCGGTTATGCCATGCGCGGCGGAAAGATCTACGTAGAGGGAAACGCAGGATATCGTGCCGGTATCCACATGAAGGCCTACCAGAATAAATATCCGGTAATGATAATAGGCGGCAGAGCCGGCAGCTTTCTCGGCGAATACCAGGCCGGCGGCGTCATAGTAGTTCTCAATCTCACATCCCCGCAGGAAAAGATAGTGGGCTTTTTCCCGTGCACGGGAATGCACGGCGGAAAAATGTTTCTCCGCTCGGAATGCTCCGGCGTTGTGTTCCCCGAGCAGGTCACTGCGCGGCCTGCTGGCGAGGAGGACATACAGGAGCTGAAAGCCTATCTTTCCGAATACTGCGAAATATTCTCTTACGGGCTTGACGAAGTGCTGTCCGCTCCCTTCACGGTGGTAACTCCGGACAGCCGAAATCCGTACAGGCAGATGTACGTGGCAAATTAGGAGGGAAAATATGAAATACTCGAAGGACGAGGTCATCCAGTACGCCCGGGAGGAAGATGTAAAATTCATTCGTCTTGCCTTCTGCGACGTTTTCGGTAAGCAGAAGAACATTTCAATAATGCCCGATGAATTGCCGCGCGCCTTTGAGGACGGTATAGCGTTCGACGCTTCCGCGATAGCCGGCTTCGGGGATGAAACACGCAGCGATCTGCTGCTCCATCCCGATCCCGAAACGCTCATGCCTCTTCCGTGGCGGCCGGAAAACGGCCGTGTCGTCCAGATGTTTTCCCGCATCGCATGGCCCGATGGAACACCCTTCGCCTGCGATACCCGCAGTCTTCTCGAAAAGGCTGTTGCGGACGCCGAAAAGGCAGGATATGTCTTCACCTTCGGCTCGGAGCAGGAGTTCTATCTCTTCCGCCTCGGCGAAGACGGCCGACCCACCTCCGTCCCCTGCGACGAGGCCGGCTATATGGACATAGCCCCTGAGGACCACGGCGAGAACGTCCGCCGTGAGATCTGCCTTACTCTGGAGCAGATGGGCATACACCCCGAAAGCTCCCACCACGAGGAGGGCCCCGGGCAGAATGAAATAGATTTCCGTTATTCCGACGCGCTCGCCGCCGCCGACCACGTAATGATGTTCCAGCGGGTGGTAAAGACCGTCGCATACAGGAACGGTCTTTTCGCCGATTTTTCACCAAAACCCATGGAAAACGCACCCGGCAACGGCTTCCATATCAATATGTCTTTCGAGCCTTTCGCCGGTGAGGAGCCCTTCCGCGAAATTATTGCCGGCGTTCTGGAAAATATCAGGGCGATGACGGCCTTTCTGAATACTGCGGAGGCCTCCTATCAGCGGCTTGGGCGCAACAAGGCGCCGCGTTATATCTCCTGGTCCGCTGAAAACAGGTCGCAGCTCATTCGTATTCCGGCCGCCGCCGGCAAGTTCCGCCGGCTCGAGCTGCGTTCTCCCGATCCATGTGCGAATCCCTATCTTGCGTTTGCTCTTATGATATATGCCGCTCTGCACGGAATTGAAAACAGATCTCAGCTGCCGCCTGCTGCGGATATAAATCTCTATAAGGCCGGCCGCGAGACTCTTTCCGGCTTCGAAAGGCTGCCGGAAACCTTCCGCGAAGCCTGCAGCGTTTCCGCCTCCAGCGATTTCATCCGCAGGCACGTCCCGGCGGAGATATTGTCTATCTACTGCGACAGATAACTGCTTACAGCTTATAAGAAAGGGATAACCCATGAGCCTGAAAGAGCGAATCTACAGCGTTTTGGTCGTTTCGGCGGCGGAAAAACTGAATACCGCTCTTATATCTCTGCTCTCTGAATCCCGTTACAGTCCCGTTCGCGTCGTGACAAACATCAGCGCCGCCAAAAGGCTTTGGGGAGAGCGCAGCTTCGACTGCGTTATAGTCAACTCCCCCCTGCCTGACGATGTGGGTACGCGGTTCGCTATCGACGTCGGAAATTCATCCGGCGCCGTCGTCCTGCTGCTCACACGCGCGGAGATCCATGACGATGTTCGGGAAAAGGTCACCGAGTACGGGGTTTTCACGCTCCCGAAGCCGGTAAACAGGCCGGTGCTCATTCTCGCGCTGGACTGGATGGCCAGCGCCAGGGAGCGGCTGAGGAGGCTGGAGAAGAAAAACCTTTCCGTGGAAGAAAAGATGGAGGAGATACGCCTCGTGAACCGCGCCAAGTGGCTTCTTATTTCGGAGCTGAAAATGGACGAGGGGCAGGCTCACCGCTACATTGAAAAGCAGGCGATGGACCGCTGTATCCCGCGGCGTACGGTTGCGGAGGAGATTATCCGTACGTATTCGTGAGCGTTCTGCATCACAAAAATCAAGTTTTAAGGAGCGGCTATGAATAGTTTTTACGGCCGGGAGCACGCCTCCCCCGAGATCATCTCCCTGTATGAAGACATGCTGCACGTCTGGCAGGCCGATACCTGCGCTCCGCGCATGCGCGCGCAGTGGTCGCCGGATAATCCCACCCTCGGGCAGTGCTCGATAACGGCCTTCATCGCGCAGGACCTTTTCGGCGGGGACGTTTACGGCATCCCCCTCGGCGACGGCACCTTCCACTGCTTCAATATAATAGACGGCTCCGTCATAGACCTCACGAGCGAGCAGTTCGGAAACAAGGTGCTTGACTATAACGACCGCACGGAGCAGCTGCGCGAGGTGCATCTTTCAAAGCCCGTAAAGCGGCAGCGCTACGAGCTTTTGAAGCGGCGCCTTGAGGAATACCGCTCCGGCCGCTGAAATTTAAAACAGAATATAAAAACTCTGCCGGGCCCCTTGGCCCGGCAGAGTTCGTTTTTTCAGTTCAACATACCTCGGTTTTCCTTCATTGTGAGAATGCGCAGTACGCTTTCATCTATGCGCTCTTCGCTTATTTCTCCCCTCTCCACGGCCTCAGTAAGCGCGCGGATTGTATCGTCCAGATCCTCCGGGCAGAGCAGCAGATCGACCCCCGCTTGAACGGCTTTAACAGCCGTTTCTCCGGCGGAATAGTTTTTGAGTGCCTGCATCTCCAGCGCGTCCGTTACTACCACGCCCCTGAAACCGAGCTCTTCCCGCAGAAGCTCCGTAACTATGGTGTAGGAAAACGGCGCGGGCTCCTCGTCTATCTTCGAAACGATAAGATGCCCCATCATAACCATATCCGCTCCGGCGTCAATTCCGGCCTTGAAAGGTATAAGCTCCTGCGAGCGCAGCTCATCAAGCGTTTTGTAAACGTAAACGGAGCCGTAGTGGCTGTCCGCCGCGGTGTCGCCGTGGCCCGGGAAATGCTTGAGCGTGCAGGCCACGCCTCCCGCGTGGAAGCCCTCCACCGCGGCGGCAACGAGCTCCGCCGCCTGCTCGAAATCATCGCTGTACGCGCGGTTGGCTATCACGGTGTTCGCGGAATTCGACCACACGTCGGCCACCGGCGCAAAGTCCGTATTGAAGCCGAAGGACGCCATATCCTTCGCTATCGTCTCGGCGTTTGAAAAAGCGGTTTCCGTCCCCTGCTCTCTGTAGCTGTACATGGAGTTTATCCACGTGGTGCCCACATTGCGCATGAGCCGGGCAACTGTGCCTCCCTCTTCATCGCAGACGATGATGGGAGTTATCTGCATATACGCCTTCGTATTCGCCGTCATATCCCGGAGCTGCTCCTGCCCGGTAATGTTGCTCGAGTCGTAAAAGAGCCCGCCTACCGGGTATTTTTCAAGAGCCTGCCGCGTGGTCTCCCCCGCCGCCGTTACCGGATAAACGCCTGCCAGATCACTCGGCCGGACAATTATCATCTGACATATCTTTTCATAGAGGGACATATCCGCAAGCAGCAGCTCCGCCTTCGTCGGCTCCGGTTCTGGCTCCGGCTCCGGCTCGGGTTCCGGTTCGGACTCCGGCTCTGCCTCAGGTACCGGATCGGATTCGGGCGCTTCCTCCGTTTGAGGCGCCGCGGGCGGAGCTTTCTCCTCCAGCGGCTCGGCCTGCGCCTGTGCCGGCGCCGTCTTTTTCAACGCGCAGCCCGCCAGGCATACGCACAGCAGGACGACAAGCGCACAAAGCGCAAAGCGCCTGCATCCTATGGAATGGTTTCTCCTCATTCTCTATCATTCCCTGCTTCAAATTATAATAAATCTACTTTACCATTCTCAGGCAGGTTTTTCAACGTGCGGAAAAGAGGTCAGTGCTGCTTTGCGCGGTGGTGCAGCTTTTTTTCGAAGCGGGCGCGGTTCTGCTCGTCGCTCGCGGCCGTCTCTATCTCTCCCGACTTTGTGAGCGCGAGCTTCGTGAGCATCGGGCCGACGAGCTCATACACCAGCACGCTGAAGAGGATTATATTGCGCACCATGTGGCCCATATCCTCGCCGAGAGCCTGCGCGGTCACTACCATTCCGAGCGCCACGCCCGCCTGCGGGAAGAGAGTTACGCCGAGATACTTTCTCACCGTCGCGCTGCACTTCATGGCAGCGCTGCTTAATCTCGCGCCGAGGTATTTTCCCGCGCAGCGCACGAGAATGTACACAACGCCTATGACGATTATTATCGGATAGCGGAAAACTCCGAGATCCAGCTGTGCGCCGGACAAAACGAAGAACACCGCGTAGAGCGGTGCCGTCCAGCGGCCGGAGCGCGCCATTATGTCGCTCGAATACTCGCTGAGATTGCAGAACATCGTTCCGAGCATCATGCACACCAGCAGAGAGGAGAAGCTGATCCTGAGTTCTCCGCCGAGAGGTATCTCCACAGAAGAGAGCGCAATAGTCATGAGGACGAAGGATATGGTAAGCGAAAGCCTGTTGGAATTGGAGAAGAATATCTTTTCAAGCCATGTCAGAAGGCCGCCCATAATGCTCCCGAGCGTCAAAGAGCAGACTATCTCCAGAAGCGGGTTTATCATTATGGAAACTATATCCGGGTTTCCCCCGTTTATCGCCTGCGCCACGCCGAAGGAAACGGCAAAGACGACGAGGCCAACGGCGTCGTCAAGGGCGACGATCGGAAGCAGGAGGTCCGTCACTTCACCCTTGGCCTTATACTGCCTTACCACCATGAGCGTGGCGGCAGGCGCCGTGGCCGAGGCTATAGCGCCGAGCGTTATTGTCACCGGCAGAGGCAGCACTTTTTCGCCCAGGATAAAATGAAGGACTATCAGAACGCCGTCCACCAAGAGCGCCGCGGCGAGGGCCTGAACGATGCCGATTACAACGGCTGTCTTCCCCGTCTGCCTAAGCTGGGCGAGACGGAATTCGTTTCCTATGTCAAAGGCTATAAAGCCGAGCGCCGCGCTCGATATAACGCTCACGCGCCCGAGCTCGTTCTCGGAGCAGAAGCCGAGTCCCGGCACTCCGATGCGCCCCAGCACAAAGGGCCCCACCAGCACTCCGGCTATAAGGAACGCCGTGACGTCCGGGAATTTCAGATGCAGATATTTGAATGCGCGGGTCATCATGAGGCCCGCGAACAGCGCAAAGGCTGCGGCCAACAATACGCGCATGGGACAATGGACCTTTCATTACGCAGTTTTCCCCCGGACGTACTGTTCCGGGGGAAAGCTATTATAGCACTTTGTTTTCGGATTGCAAGCGGGAAAAAGCGTCTTTTCCCGCCCTGCTCCTTCCCCGGTACAAGTTCATTGACAGCGTCATATTTATTTATTATAGTTTATTTAAAGGACCCCGACCCAAGCGGTTATAAGAAGAATCAAAGTTTTGAATACGGGAGGGCTTATATGAACTGGCATGAGTATGTGTCGAAGACCGGCAGGCTGCCGGAATGGCCGTACGAGGTTAACTACGGCAAGGAAAACGTCATTGAGTCAGACGTCCTCGTAGTCGGCGGCGGCGTTGCGGGCTGCCGCGCGGCGATAGAAGCTCGCAAACAGGGAGCGACCGTAGCCGTTATGGACCGCGGCTTTTCAAAGCACAGCGGCAACGGCGGGGCCGGCGTTGACCACTGGCACGGCGCCGTTACGAACCCCTGCTCCAAGGTGACTCCGGAGATGTACTCCGAAGCGGCTATGATATGCTCCGGCGGCTATACCAACGGCTCGGCCCGCTATATCATAGGCAAGGAGGGCTGGGATACCCTTCTGGAGCTTGAAGAATGGGGCATGCAGATCCGCGACCTCGACGATGAATTCAAGGACACCATGTTCCGCGATGAGGAAACGAAGCTCCTTTTCGCATACGACGTTGAAAACAAGCACTGCCTGCGTGTTTACGGCCACAACGTGAAGCCGATAGTAGACGCCGAAATGCGCCGCCTCGGCTGCGACGTTTACGACCGTGTGTGCGTCACCTCGCTTCTCACAGAGGGCGGAAAGCAGGGCGCGCGCGTCATCGGCGCGACCGGCGTCAACGACCGCACGGGCGAATTCTATATCTTCAAGGCGAAGGCCGTAGTCGTTTCCACCGGCATTACCGGCCGCCTCTGGTATTTCGCTCCCGAGCTCATAAACGACGCGACTATGTACAATCTCAACCAGACCGCCGCCGGCCACACCATAGCCTGGAACGCAGGCGCGGAGATGGTAATGATGGAGCAGAATTCCCCCCGTCCTCTCGCAGGCATGGGCTACGCTCCCTACAGCACCGGCAACACGGACAACACCTACCAGGGCGTTCCGGCAGTCGATAACGAGGGCAAGCTTATAAAGTACGAAAATTCGCATGGCGAGCTCATAGACGAGGAGCACGATATCTTCGCCGCGGCTGATCCGGACAAGTTCGTCATCGGCCACGGCATAAACCTCAGCATGGTAAACGGCAAGGAATACTCCGTCACCAACATGGACAGACACATAGGCGAAAAGATACGCAAGGGCGAATACAAGCTCCCGCTTTATAACGACTGGACTCTTCTCCCGCCGAAGCACCGCCGTCTCGTCTTCGGCATGATGCTCTCGCAGGAGGGCAAGTGCCGCGTGCCCATATACTACAACCTCACGAAGTGGGGTTTCGATCCCGACCAGGATATGCTTCAGTACCCGGTAGACACGCCCGAGGGCTATGCCCAGGGCGCGGCGTGGGTATCTTCCAGGTCCCATAATCCCCCGAACTGGGGCGGAATGGGCGTCGGCGGCATTCTCTCCGACTGGCGCCTGCAGGCTACGATCCCCGGCCTTTTTGCCGCCGGCGGAAACACTCTCTTCGGCTCCGGCTGCCACGGCGAAGCGCAGACCACCGGCCGCTACTGCGGCCGCCAGGCCGCGGCGTTCGCCAAGACCCATCCCGCCGTTGAGCCCGACGCTGAGCAGATACGCAAAGAAAAAGAGCGCTGCTACGCGCCCGTCACCCGCGAGCAGCAGGGCGACGTGGGCTGGAAGGAAATGAACTACGCCCTCGCCCGCCTCATGCAGGACTACTGCGGCTTTGAAGTAAAGACCGAAACGACGCTTGAAATGGGCATACGCCGCCTTAACGATCTCAGAGATACCGAGGGCGAGCGCACCTATGCCAGCAATCCGCACGAGCTTGTGCGCCTGCTCGAGGTCTTCAGCCTGATAGACCTCGGAAAGCTCATAATGGAAAGCTGCAGGGCGAGGAAGGCCAGCTCCGATCTCCTCGGCTTCAAGCGGCTGGACTATCCCGAGGTAGACCCACCCGAATGGGACTGCTTCGTATCCATGTGGCAGGAAAACGGCGAAGTATGCTCAAGGAAGGTCTCCAAGCGCTACTATCTGGAGGCCCCCTACGCCGATAATCTCGAAGAGAACTACCGGCGCTACGCCGAGCTTGACAGCAAGGAGGGAAAATGATGGACCGTATCTATTCCATGCCCAGCCAGACCGGCGCATGCCGCGTGCTGAAATTCGACGCTGAAAAATGCGTGGGCTGCAATACCTGCGTGAACACCTGCCCCACGGACGTTATGATCCCCAACCCCGAAGCGGGAAAAGAGCCCATAGTCCTTTACGCCGAGGAATGCTGGTTCTGCGGCTGCTGCGTTGAGGAATGCCCGTTCGACGCGCTCGAGCTCATCACCCCCGCAAAGCAGCGCCTTTCCACCGTATGGAAGCGCAAGGCTACCGGTGAGGAATTCCGCGTCGGCATGAAAAACCCGCCTGCCCCCAACACCACGCCTCCCTCCGGCAGAGCGAAGTAAGCAAAAGGAAGTACTGCGATGAATAGAGTGATCACCGTAAAAGGCGTCGGCAAGGTGCAGATTGCGCCGGACCTCATAGTGACGGAAATGTCCCTTTCGGCCAAGGACAGAGAATACGAGCGCACGATGGAGCTTGCCTCCGAGCAGCTTGAGGACATCCGCGCCGTGCTGAAGCCGCTCGGCTTTGAAGCCGCCGATATAAAGACCGTCTCCTTCAATGTTTCGCAGGAATACGCGAGCGAGCGCGACAAAGACGGCAATTACTTCAACCGCTTCGTCGGCTATATCTGCTCGCACCGGCTCAAGATAGAGTTTGGTCTCGACATGGAGCGCCTGTCGCAGGTGCTTTCCGCCATAGCCGGCTGCCTGGCTTCGCCGGAGTTTTCCATACGCTTCACGGCAAAGGATAAAAGCAGCGTCAGCAATGCGCTTCTGGCCTCCGCCGCGGCAAACGCCGCCGAAAAGGCGCAGGTGCTCGCGTCTGCAGCAGGCGTTTCTCTCGGAGAAATAGTCTCGATAGACTATAACTTCGGAGATCTTCCTCTGTACTCGAGAACGAACTACGAGATCGCCGACCAGTGCCTGCGCAGCGCGCCTAAGATGATGGGCATGGCCGTGGCTCCGGACGATATAGAGGTAAGCGATTCGGTCACCATGACGTGGGAGATCAAAAACAGCTGAAGGCTATACGCACAAAAATAAACGCCGGCGCGGCTTTATTGCCGCGCCGGTGACTTTATCGGCTATCATTTAATTCTTCGGCAAGCATTTTCATGAGTATGACCGCCGCCGTGCCGGTAGCCTCTGTACCCAGACATTGCCTCACTCCCGCGTTTATGAGCACTTTTCCCGAGGCGGGGAACTCCTCGTCAGCATACCAGAAGTTAAAAAGCATCGGATAGCGCGGCATGAATAAGAATTCAAAAGAGAGATCCGCGCGCGCATTTTCGCGCAGCTTTCCGCCTAAATGCACTGAAGCCTCTGTTATCTGCTCCGGGCTGTGACATCCGATCTTTTCGGCTATTATAGCATCTATTTCCCTATCGAAGCTTGTGCCGCGTATGAGCCCCCCTTCCGGCAGCTCTGCCATTGCTATCCACTCTTCGGATGGCTGCGCCCCGTCTGCCGCGCTAAGATACTGCAGTACGGTAAGATGCTGCCACATATTTGTCTTCGCTTTTGCACTGCAGTCTGCGCAGCTTATGGCCATTTCTTTGCCGAAAGATTTGAAGCGCCAGATATTCAATTCTTCGTCATAAGCTATTCCCGCCCTTTCGGCGATACTTCGCGCTTGGCAAGGCTCCAGCTTTTTTCTTGCTGCGGAAAGCAGCTCGTAATACTGCCTGTTTTTGTCTTTTTGCATGGTCTCCGCCCTCCGTTTTATTGCAGCCGGATTATATCATATTGCGTTTCTTTTGCAAAATTCATTTCACAAGCTCTGAAAAGCGGCGGGGAAACCCCGCCGCTTTTTTACGCTGCTGTATTCCGTTCGTTTTCTTTTATCTTTTTCATTATGATGAGTATAAACGTTATCGTAAAGCTCAGAGCCGCTGCCGCCCAGGTTATAGGATATACCGAGGCCAGCGCCCTGATCGTATGAATAGTTTTTGAGAACACCGCCAGAAGCGCTACACGCAGAACGCAGAGATTCGCTATGATTATTATCATGGAGCGTATCGAATAACCCATTCCGCGCACGGCGCCGCCGCTGATTTCGAGTATAGGATAAATCCAGTAAAACGGGAATGAGACAAGCGCTATCTTAAGCGCAACGTCCACAACGCTCTGATCCTTCATAAACCAGGTGAAAACCGTTCTCGGGAAAGCGAGTATTGCGCCCGAAATGCAGCCTACTACGATACAGCCCATAAGCACCGTGAGCGCCGTTCCCCTGCGTATCCTTCTGAAATTCCCCGCTCCGGTATTCTGGCCCGAGAAAGTAGTTGACGCCTGGCCGAAGGCCATTATGGGGAGATAGATAAGGTTTTCCACCTTATAGTAAGAAGCGAAGGCGGCTACCGCGGTTTCGCCGAAATCGTTTATATAATACTGAACCATCACATTTGAAAACGTGATTATTATCGTCTGCACTCCTGTGGGAAGACCTATGCGGAGCACGTCTCCGAGTATCGGCCAGTCCACTCCCAGCTTTTTGAAGGAAAGGCGGAGAGCCTGCTCGGGCGCGGCTGCCTTAATGCCTATGAGAACAGCCGAGAGCGTCTGCGTTATAGTCGTGGCGATAGCTACGCCTGCGACTCCCATCGGTATCCAAACGATGAATACGGCGTCAAGCAGTACGTTCAGCAGGCCGCATATCACCAGCACCATAAACGGAGTTTTCGAGTCTCCGCTGGCTCGCAGCCCTCCGGAAACCATGTTATAGAAAACCACCATCGGTATGCTCAGAAGATAGATGCGGATATAACGCACCGCTTCCAGCATTACCTCCTCCGGCGTACGCAGAAGAGCAAGTATATTAGGCGAAAGGAGCATTCCGAGCGCCATTATCAAAAGGCCGCCCGCTATCCCGAACGTTACCGAGGAATGAAGCGCCTTTTCCCCTCTCGTTATGTCTCTTTTCCCTATTGCCTGCGCCGCTATCACGCTCGTACCTACGGAGATCCCCGAAAAGAGACCTATCGTACAGCTGATAAGCGTTGCGCTCGCCCCCACGGCAGCCGCCGAGGTCTTCGTAAGAAAGTTTCCTACAAACAGAAAATCCACCGTATTGTACAGCTGCTGAAAAATACTGCTTCCTATAAGCGGAAGGATGAATCGTACCAGCGGCCCCAATATGGGGCCGCTGGTCATATCTATGCTTTTCGTTTTTCTCATATTTTCTTCACAAACAGGCAGCGTATAGCATTGAGCACCGCCAGTATCATTACTCCTACGTCTGCAATTATGGCTACCCACATGTTAGCTATGCCGAGAGCTGCAAGCACGAGACATATCAGCTTTACGCCAAGGGCAAAGGCTATATTCTGCTTTACTATGCCTATGCACTTTCTGGATATCCTTATCGCCTTTGCTATCTTAAGCGGGTCGTCGTCCATGAGCACCACGTCGGCGGCTTCAATAGCCGCATCCGAGCCCAATGCGCCCATGGCTATGCCGATATCGGCTCTTGAAAGCACCGGCGCGTCGTTTATGCCGTCGCCCACGAAGGCAAGCCTGCCGTTTCCGGCGCATTCGCCGAGCAGCTCCTCCACGCAGGATACCTTATCCGCCGGCAGAAGCTCCGCGCGGTAATCCGTTAGACCTACGTCCTGAGCGACCCTTTCGGCAACGCTTCTCGCGTCGCCCGTGAGCATTACCGTCTTTGTGACTCCGGCGCGTCTAAGCGCCTGCATGGCCTCTTTGGAGTTTTCCTTCAACTCGTCTGAAATAACTATATGGCCGCAGTACACTCCGTCAAGCGCGACGTGAATAATAGTCCCTGCATGGCTGCATGGCTGGTACTCCGCGCCGACCCTGGCCATCAGCTTCTCATTTCCGACAGCCACATCCTTGCCGTCAACCTTGGCGATAACGCCGTGTCCGCTTATCTCCTGCACTTCGGAAACGCGCGCGGGATCTATATATTTGCCGTGGGCATCCTTCAGGCTGCGGCTTATGGGATGCGAGGAATGGCATTCCGCGAGGGCGGTATATTCAAGCAGCTCCGCATCGTCCAGCGGGCTGTGATGCACAGCCGTTACGGCAAAATTGCCCTTGGTGATCGTACCCGTTTTATCAAATGCCACTGTCTTAACCTGTGAGAGGGTCTCGAGGTAGTTTGAGCCTTTTATCAGAATGCCCTGCTTGCTGGCTCCGCCCAGTCCGGCAAAAAAACTCAGCGGTATGCTGATCACTACTGCGCACGGGCAGCTTATTACGAGGAAGGTGCAGGCCCTCAGAACCCAGTTTATCCAGAGTGCTCCCACGCTCTCATAGCCACTCAAGCCAAGCTTCGTCAGCATTATAAAAAGCGGCGGCAGAACAGCCAGCGCAAGCGCCGCGCAGCATACGATCGGCGTATAGTATTTTGCAAATTTGGAAATGAAGTTTTCGGATTTGCTCTTTCTCGATGCGGCGTTCTCCACAAGATCCAGTATCTTGGACGCCGTGGAATCGTCGAACTCCGTCGTGGTGCGCACCCGCAGCACGCCTGTCATATTGATGCTGCCGCTGAGCACCTCGCTCCCTTCCGATACTTCCCGCGGCTTGCTCTCTCCGGTAAGCGCGCTGGTGTTGAGCGAGGAACTTCCCTCCTCTATCACTCCGTCGAGCGGGATCTTCTCGCCCGGCTTTACAACGATTATGCTCCCGATCTCCACCTCGTCCGGATCGACCTTCTCTATACCGTCTTCCGTTTCGAGGTTTGCGTAGTCAGGGCGTATATCCATCAGCTCTGTGATATTGCGGCGGCTTTTCCCGACGGCGTAGCTCTGGAATAGCTCTCCCACCTGATAAAGCAGCATTACGGCAACGCCCTCGCCGTATTCGCCGAGGACTATGGCTCCTATCGTCGCCACCGCCATGAGGAAGTTTTCGTCGAACACCTGCCTGTTGCAAATGCCCTTGAACGCCTTGCGCAGTATATCGTATCCCACCAGAAGATACGGGATAAGGAACATGATTATCAACGCGATCTTCGGGATCTCAACATGGACTATATCCTCAGAGATCAGGTACAGCGGTATGAAGAACACGGCCGCGATTATTATGCGGAGCAAGAGCTTCTTCTGCTTCTTATTCATAAACGCTTTTATCCTCTCCGGAAAAGCGGCCGCCGCCTGCAGCGGCGGCCGCTTTTGTTCATTTTAAAGGAAAATTTCGCAATCCTCTTCTACTTTTTTGCAGTTGGCGCGCACTTCCTTCATAACGGCGTCTGTGTCTGCCCCGTCTTCGAATTCTACTTTCATTTTCAGTGTCATAAAGCTGACGGTGCAGTCCTTAACGCCTTTGGTCTTCTTCGCGGCGTCTTCCATCTGATTGGCGCAGTTGGCGCAGTCCACTTCGATCTTGTATGATTTTTTCATATTTGCCCTCCACGATTATTTAAAAATCTGTATGCAGTATGGTTCTCTTTAAGGTAGTTAGCTTACACTAACCGTCTGGATTTGTCAAGCTCTGCCGGCCGCCTTTACTCGCCTCTGCGCGCCTGCACGGCTCGGAAGGAGCACGCCTCCGCCAGCGCCACGAGCTCATTAAGATTGGCATTGGGATTATATATTCTGATAACGGCGGAAAGATCGTCGAAATTATAGGCGTTCTTGGCAACACTCGAAGACAGCGCGTATTTCTCTGTGTAATCGTCTCTGTTGTCGGAAACCCAAAAGCCCTGCGTCACCTTTATCGCCTTCCCGTTGTCGCGGAAATCCTCCGCATATCCGGTCACGGCGTTGAGCATAAGCGCAAATGCCGGCCCGCAGACGGAGCTGTACTTGCCTACCACGAACTGCAGCGTGCCGTCTGTGAAAAGCTGCAGATTGCGGGTGTTATAGCTGTCAACGACGCCGAGCGGGGTCTTGCCGATCGTCTGCAGCATGTCTTCGGGCGGCAGCACGGACAGCACCGCGTCATAGCTGCCTGCGGCAAAGGCTTCCTTTGCATCCGCAAGATAGTTTTCAAAAGTGATATATCCCGGGCTTATCGTAACCGTTACTCTTTCGTTCCCGACCGTTATCGGATGATCTGCAGCTGCAAGCTCCGCCCTTGTAATCGGAAAAGCTATACCGTAAGTGTTTGAAAGAGTATCCAGTATGCCAAGCGTTCGCTGATAGTGCATTTCATTTCCGAGCGAAGCTCCCCCGCTGAGAATGAAAAAGCGATTGCCCACCTTTTCTTTTATGAAGAAGCGAGCCATATCGGCCCCCGCCTGGAATTCAAACGGCTGCCCGGGACCGAACATACCGAGGAACCAGGGATTATCCGCAACTGCGTCAAAATCCTCTCCCGAGACTGTGCCGGAGGCAAGAAGATAGTATGCCCGGTTCTTTTCGCACAGGGTGACCTCGGCCTTAAGATCATACGTCAGGAAAGACATAAAGCCCTCAACGCCATCATCGCAGGCTTTTTGGATAAAGTCAAGCTCCTCTTCTTTCGAACTGATGGACTCGGAATACACGAACTTTACCATTTCGAAATTGTTCTCTATGTATCCCTGCAAATACTCCCTGAAGCCGATGACTTCTTCGTCCCCGGTATTGTAGACTATAACGCCTATCTTATGCTCCGGCATGTCTGCCGCGGATCCCTTTTCTTCCGTCGGGACCGCGCAGGAGGCAAGGCTCAGGCAGAGCAGCAGCGCAAGAATGATCACAACTGCTTTTTTCATGCCCTCTCCCCCTTTGCGAACAGATGACAGGCCACCTCGTGCTCCGGAGAAAGAGCTGTCAACCTCGGCTTTTCCTTCCGGCATATCTCCATGCATTTTTCGCAGCGGTCCTGAAACGGGCAGCCTGTAGGTACGTCGAGTGGGCTGGGCGGCTCGCCCTTTATGGGCTCTATTTTTTTTGAGAAGTCCATCTTCGTGTCGAAAACGGCGTCGAGCAGCGCCTTGGAATAAGGATGGCAGCATACCTGCGCCATATTTTCTCCCGGCATGACTTCAACTATATTGCCGAGGTACATTACCGCTATCTGATGCGAGAACGACTGCACAAGGCCCAGATTGTGGCATATGAAGCCTATCGTTATGTCTTTCTCGCGCTGAAGCCGGGTGATAAGCTCTATTACAGACTTCTGCACCGATACGTCGAGCGCGCTGGTGGCCTCGTCCATTACTATTATCTCCGGCTCGAGAGCCAATGCCCGGGCGATCGCCACGCGCTGGCGCTGGCCGCCCGACATGTTATGTGGGAAACGGTCCGCAAAATCTCCGGGAAGCTCTACCATCTCCAGCAGCCTGCGCGCCGTGGCGTCCTTTTCCGAGGGTTTGATGCGGTGATAATTCAGAAGCGGCTCGCAGACTATGTCGCGTATTTTCATCTTGGGATTAAAAGACGTGGACGGATCCTGGAATACCATCTGGATATTCTGCCGGTTCTTGTGCAGCTCTTTTCCCTTCAGCTTTGTGATATCCTTGCCGTGGTAGATTATTTCTCCCTCGCTGGGCTTATCGAGCCACACAAGGAAACGCATGAACGTGCTTTTGCCGCAGCCGGATTCGCCCACCAGCCCCAGCGTTTTACCTTTATAAAACTTCAGATTTATGTCGTTGCAGGCAATGAGCTCTCGGCCGCCTGCCGCCGGGAAACGCCTTGTAACGTGCTTTGCCTCAAGAATGAGTTCCTTTTCGTTAAACATAGCGTCTACCTCCCAGCGACGGAACAGCGTCAAGCAGCATCTTTGTATACGTGTTTTCCGTTTCGTAAAGCATATGGTCGCGGTTGCCCTTGTCCTCTATGCGGCCGTTTTTCATAACCACTATCTTGTCGCCCATGTAGGAAGCAACGCCCAGATCGTGCGTCACGAGGATTATGCTCGTGCCGTACTCGTCGCGCAGCTCCATCATCTGGCGCACTATCTGCGCCTGCGTCGTAACGTCAAGCGCAGAGGTGGGCTCGTCGGCCAAAAGCAGCTTTGGCTGATACGTCATGCCCATGGCTATGCCTACGCGCTGTCTCATGCCGCCCGAAAGCTGGAAAGGATATGAACGCATTATGCGGTCTCCGTCAGGCAGGCGCATACGCTCCAGCATTTCCGCGCCTTTTTCCCATGCTTCCTTTTTGGAAAGCTGCTCGTGTGTCCGAATGTACTCCACGAAGCTCTTGCCTATCGTGCGCGTCTGATTCATCATGGCGCCGCTGTCCTGGAATATCATGGATATATCATGTCCCCGCAGCTGCCGCCATTCTTTTTTGCTGTTTTTAAGAAGGCTCCTGCCTTCGAATACTATATCGCCGGCCGTTACTTTTCCGCCTCCGGCCAGCAGACCAAGCACAGCGCGGATGACTGTGGTCTTTCCGCTGCCGCTTTCACCGACTATTGAACAGATCTCCGCCTGTCCAAGCGTTAAAGAGCAGTCTTTTACCGTAACGTTGTTTCCATAGGAGATATCGACGTTTTTTATTTCAAGCATTGCCATAACGCCTTACCTCCCCTCGTTGCTGCGCGGATCAAGGATATCGCGCAAGCCGTCTCCAAGCATATTGAAAACTACGACGGTAATGAATATCGCGAGGCCGGGATATATCATCATCCAGGGCGCAGACTGCATGAAATTGCGGCCCTCGTTGAGCATGGATCCCCATTCCGGCGTAGGCGCCTGGGCGCCGAAGCCCAGGAAGGAAAGCGCCGCCAGTTCCATCATCATGCCGCCGATATCCGTTGCGGCAGTAATGACCAGCGTAGTCACGGTATTGGGCAGCATGTATTTCCAGAGCATGTACGGCGTTCTGGAGCCTGTGACCTTCGCCGCAGCGACAAAGTCAGTATGCCGTATCTTCATTACGAGAGAGCGGGCCAGACGCGCGTACTTCGGCCAGCTTACTATGGCCACTGCAATTATTGCGTTGCGCATGCTTGCGCCCAGGATGCCTGCCACAGCAATCGCCAGCACAAGTCCCGGGAAAGCCATCATCATATCCGCAATACGCATTATGACTGCATCTATCCAGCCTCCGAAATAGCCGGCCAGGATCCCCAAAAAGGTGCCCAATACGAAAATCACAGCCACAAGTATAAAGGTAGAGGAAAGCGACGCACGCGCACCGTATATGACACGGGCAAAAATATCACGGCCCATTTTATCCGTACCGAAGGGATGCGCGGAGCTTGGCGGAGTAATGGTTTCAGCCATGTTGCCCTTTGTCGGGTTCACTCCGCCGGTAAGCAGAGGTGCCAAAACTGCGGCCAGTATTATCAGCACGGCGAGCACGGCAAATATTACGAAAGCGGGATACTTCCTGAAGAAGCTTTTCTTTTTTTCCTTTTTCATGCTTCACCGCCTTAATCTCATGCGCGGATCGACATAGTTGTATGAAATATCCACCAACAGGTTGATCAGCATGTAAATTACAGCGACCCACAGCACATAGCCCTGGATCAGATAATAGTCGTACGACGTAATGGCCGAGACGGCGAGATTGCCAAGACCGGGATATGAGAATATGACCTCTACCACGCTCGTGCCGCCCAGCAGAGAGCCTATCGAGAGGCCCAGCATTGTTATAAGCGGCAGCAGAGAATTGGGGAATACGTTTCTCCAGAGTATCTTTCTTTCGGCAACGCCTCTTGCACGGGCTCCGGCCACATAATCCGAATGCAGCTCCTCAAGCACGGCGGTTCGCACCTGGCGGGTATATTTTGCCGACATGGCTATCGCCAGAGTCACTGCAGGAAGAATGAGATCCTTCAGGGAGCCCCCGGATGATACCACGGGAAACAGCTTCATCCGCACGCAGAAAAACAGTATGAGCAGAAGACCTACCCAAAAGTTCGGTACGGAAACTCCGAAAAACGTCACCGCCCTTACCGCGTAGTCTATAGGCTTATCCTGATATACTGCAGAAAGCACTCCGAGCGGAACTGAGATGATTATCATTATTATCATGCTCGCCAATGCAAGCTTCAGCGTAGGCCAAAGCCGGGCCAACAGGAGATCCACAACCGGCTTTTTAAGCGCAAATGACGTGCCGAAATCGCCATGCAGACACTTGCCGAGCCAGCGGAAATACTGCGTCAAAAACGGATCGTTCAAGCCCATTTCCTCCCGCGTTACCGCTATCTCCGCCTCATCCGGCATAACTCCCTGAGCAAGGTACATGTTCCTTACCGGGTCGCCGGGCGACAGATATGTAAGTAAAAACGTCAGAATGCTTATGCCTATAAGCACTATCAGCATCTGCAGCAATCTGAGGCCTATTTGCTTTGCACTCAAAACTGTTTCTCCCCTCTCACAGAAAATAGAACTTTTGCGGAAAGGGCGCTGCGCCCTTTCCGCAAAGATCGCTTCAGCTTTTTACCGTGCTCAGGCAGCGGGGACTATCTCCGTGGTGATCCAGTAATAGTCGGCAGTGTGGATATGAGCATAGCCTACGTTCTTGGAATACGCCATGGAGCTGTTGTAATAGCCGTCTACCAAAACGGCGGCGTCGTCTATAAGTATCTGCTGGAGCCTTTCTACTATCTCGGTGCGGCGCGCGGTATCTGAGGACGCAAGATATTCCTCAAAGAGCTTGTCATATTCGTCGTTCTGATAGCCGCAGAAGTTGGATTCGCTCGGGCCGTACCAGTTATACAGATACTCGGTGGGGTCGCCGGTGCCGACGGTCGTCCAGTTGTTGTTGTCGAGATCATAGTTGAAGGAGATGAGATCGTTCCAGCAGTCGTCGGAGCTGCCGTACTGACTCTTCACGCCGATCCCAAGCTCGGTAAGATAAAGAGTATGAGCGTCGGAGAAATCGTTGAGCAGGCGGTTTTCATAGGAAGAATAACGCAGATAGATATCTTCGCCGTTGAGTTCACGGATCCCGTTGTTGTTGGTATCCTTTATTCCGGCGTCGTCAAGCAGCTTCTTGGCGGCGTCGATGTCATACTCGTACGGATTGTTCAGGTTGTCATAACCGTATGCAAGCGTGCTGGGCAGTACGGAGAAGCCGGGGGTATAGAGACCGCCTATGGTATTGGAGGCGCAGATGGTCTTGTAGTCGATACCCATCAGTATAGCCTTGCGCAGGGTCTCGTTTCCGAGAACGCCCTTGAAGTTCATCCAGCTGAAGCCGCAGCGCACGCCGGAGGCGATGTCTACTGTGTAGTTTGCGTCGTCCTGAAGCTTCTTGAGATCGGCTACGTTGGTTATGTTCTCAACGAGATCCACCTGGCCGGCCTGGAGCGCGCTGGCCTTGGCGGAAGCGTCGCCCATAAAGGTTATGATCACCTTGTCATAGGGAACTGTCTCGCGATAGTAGGGATTTTTTACCATTTCATAGCCTACAAGGTCAGTATGGGTGCTTACCATATAAGGGCCTGTACCTACAACGCCAGCGTCAAAGTCAGACGTTCCCGCCACATCTATTATCTCCATTACGGGGTATGCCAGGTTGCCGGGGAGGTTTATATCCGCTGCGGGCAGCACTATGGTTATCGTGTTTGCAGCATCGTCAGCGGTAATCGTGGCGTCATAGCTCAGATATTTGCCGGGCTTAGAGGAACCGTTCGGGCCCTCGTCTCTGACCCAGTCAAGAGATTCCTTGACCTTTGTTGCAGTCATTTCCGTGCCGTTGGAGAACATTATTCCGTCGCGCAGCTTAATGACCCAGGTAATGAGGTCGTCGGTGGTGTAGCTCTCGGCCAGCCAGGGCTGGATGTTCATGCTGTCGTCGAATTTAAAGAGAGCTTCACCTACGCCGAAACGCATGCAGTTCCAGGCGCAATTGATCTGCGAGGCGGGGTTAATCAGGCCGTCGGAATACATCTGGCAGCCGAAGGTAAGTACTTTTTCACCGGATTTGCCGGTACCGGAGGTCGCAGAGGTTCCGGCGCTTCCGGAGCCTCCCGTCTTGCCGGTTTCGTTCTTCGCGCCGCAGGCGGCCAGAGCGGCCAACATCAGCACTGCGAGGACCAGCGCAACGATCTTCTGGGTTCTCTTTTTCATTGGTGTGTTTCTTCCTTTCTTTTGTCTTTCTTTTTTAAAAAATAAATAAAAATGCTGTCTCCCTACGGAAGACAGCATTTAAGCACAAGCCGAACGGCACACGTATAGTACGAGTGCCTGCTCCCTCTATGCATTATCACCGCCATCCATCGTAGCTCAGATGATAATGAACACGGGAGCAGGTCTCCTGACTTGTGAGTATCCATTTCCGCCGCCTTCCCGGTTTCCCAGTGGCATAATGGAGGAAATGACTCACTTACAGTTGCGGGACAGTACAGGACTTTCACCTGTTTCCCTTTTCAGGCGGCCCCTTTGCGGGCCGCGCACTCCCTGTCATTTTTCGACAATATTCGCTAGTAAAATTGCAAAAGGATTATAGCAAAGATGTCTGCTGGTGTCAACACCATTATCTGTAAATTGCAGGTTGTTTAATACCGCTGACAGCCAGATCTTCGGTCAACGCTCTTCCTTCACAGACCCTGTGTTTCGTTTTGCCCCGCTTTCTTTCTTCTCAGAATCAATATAATAACCAGGGTCAGCACAACTACCGCGGCCACTATTACTATTATCAGCGTGAGATTCCCGTTTTTGGGCTCCGGTATTTCTTCGGCCGCGGGTATCAGAACGTCAGGCTCGGAAACGCGCGTTTCAAAGTCCAGGTTTTCGTTTTCCGGCTCTGAAATGCAGAGCCACACATTCCTTATTCCGCGCCAGTAGCCGATATTGGCCCACTCGCGTCCTTCCTCGTCTGTCCAAACGGTCGAAAGGTTCAGCTCTTCTATCCCGCTTATATCGCTCGTCGGAATGCTCGCACTGACCACTCCGGAGCCCGGGTACGACCAGAGGACAAGGTTTTTGTATTCGCTTATATCGAGCTCTATCTCTTTGCTGACGTACTCCGAAGAATGCTCCTCGTCAAAGGCTATGGCGTCGTACACAAGCGAGAGCTCGCTCATGTCTATCCAGCCGGTCTCGGCGCTTTTGTCGTACCTGAAATCCGGCACTGCCTCACCGCTCTCATCGAAAATATACTGCGCCACGCCGTAGACCGTGCCTTTATATTTGTACGACTGAGAGATATAAACCTTCGTTCCGTTTTTGAAGCTGTCTATCACCTTGCCCGACTCCGGGTCGCGGTAGACGTTTACATAGCCGAGTCCGCCGTTGCAGATGAAGTTCCTGTATACATACTCGCAGTCTCTGTAATGCTTGGAATAGAAATCATCGGACGGCTCCCAGAGAACGTCCGCCAGCGCAGCTGTCATCAGGCACGGCGCGAAAAGTGCCAGCGCCAGCAGCAGGCAAAGCATTTTCTTCGTTCTTTTCATGATATCTCCCTGTCCTTTCATCTAAGCAGATTTATTGCAAGCCCTGTTCCGAACGAAAGCGCGTTCGCGCAAAGCGAGAAGAGAAACGGCTTTTTGTAACCTCTTCCGCAGTATCTGTAAAGCAGCCATTCCGCGATCACCGCGCCCGCCTCGCAGGCGGCCGTAATGAGCGTTCCCGGAAACAGCAGATGCAGGAGCACCGCCGCGGGATTCGTTACCACGTTCACCAGCGCGCAAAGCAGCAGGTCGTACCCGCGTTTTTTCATGACGGCGGCAAACGCGGTCTCTACAGCCAGCGTCAAGGCCAGCGATATTACAAGCGCCTCAACCATTTTTCTTTATCAGAACCGGCAGAAGCAGCGCCAGCGATAAAAGTGCGCCGCCTGCGTATACCGGGCTGCCGCCGAAGCCGGTATGCCCCAAAAGCGCCGGAACGAAGCCCAGAAACAGCGCGAAGGTCAGCAGCCCGAAGGAAAAGCCCTTCGCCCCGGGCATGCGTCTTGCCAGCGCGCCGAGCGTGACCGGCATCGTCATATTGAAAAGCAGCACCGCCAGCACTCCGAGCAGCGGTATATGCGAAAACATGAATAGCGCGGTGCACAGCAGCAGCGAAACTGCGGAGGACCTCGCCGCGCCGAAGCGGTCCGCCAGAAAGCCGCCGAAGGTCTTTCCGAGCACCACACCGCATACGAGCAAAACGGCCCATACTCCGCTCTTCCACGGGAATGAAAACAGCATGCCCATATACGATCTGAGGCACACCACCAGAAACAGGCACAGCGCCGCAGGTACCGCCCCGCCCGCGCCGGCGAGCGAAAACCCGGCGTTTCCCGAGCGCGTCCCGCGCAGAGCTATTATGCATATCGCGGCCGCCACGAGAACTGCAGCCGGCAGATAAACCGGCAGCGCGCCGCCGCTTTTGCCGAGCAGCGTGCCGAAGAATATGCCGAAGGCGCCCGGAGATACGTAAACGCCCAGCAGCCCGTCTCCCCGGCCGAGATTCATAACGTCTATCCCGCCGCCCACGTGGAAAAGCGCGTTTCCTATGCCGGCGACGACGGCTATAACCACAGCCGACGGCGCCATATACGCCGCGGCGACGAGAACGCAGCCAACGGCGGCGAATACTGAGTTGCGGTTCGCCCTGTCCGCAAGCAGGCCTATCGGCATTTGCATGGCGAAGGCAAAGGAGTTATAAAGCAAAAATATCTCGGGATACAGAACTACGTTCGCCGAGAAAACGCGGAAGGCGCAGGCGAAATCCACGAGGAAATGACAAACGGAATAGAGCGATACCGTTTTTATCCTGTTCAACCGCGCCGCCTCCTTTTTTAAAGCTGCTTTTCTGTATTGTAAGACTCCCGCCGCCCGCATTTTGTTCCCGCCGGATCGGCGTCAGCCTGCGTATCAAGTATATTTAAACTCTCTCTCCCGGTCAAGCAAGGGATAATTATTATTTGAAAAAACAGGCCGAAGTGCTATAATGCTTTCAGCGATATCCAAACATAAGAAAGGAAACCGGACATGAAAAACAAAATCTTTTCCCGTGTCTGCTGTCTTGCTCTCGTCATCATAATGGCGCTTGCCTTCTGCGCGCCCGCTTTCGCCGCAAAGGACAGCATGTCGAATTTCTCCCGCGTGAAGACCTATTCGGGCCAGTATTCTGACGAATCTACCTTCGGATGGGCCTACGGCGCAATAAAGACCTGCTACGAGACCTCTCTCATGCAGGGCTCGGACGGCGCCTTCAAGCCGACCGACAATCTCACCGTCGCCCAGGCTCTCGTAATGGCCTGCCGCGTGCACCAGATATACCACACCGGCTCGAATACCCTTACCAACGGCACCCCGTGGTACCAGACCTACGTTGACTACGCCATCGACAACGGCATAATCAAGGACGGCGATTTCTCCAACTATAACGCAAATATAACCCGCGCCGACATGGCCTATATATTCTCCCGTGCTCTCCCCACCAAGGAATACGGTATGATAAACAATATAGGCGAAATACCCGACCTTAAAGACGCTCCCGCGCGCGACCAGGATCCCATCGAGCTGCTTTATTTCTCCGGCATCCTCACCGGCAGCGATGTATACGGCACTTTCAATCCCACCAAAAACATTACCCGCGCCGAGGCCGCGGCCATCATCTCCAGAGTTGCTATCCCGTCCGAGCGCAAAAACATAACTCTCCTTTATAAGGTCCAGGACGGCATCGTGACCTTCGGCATCCCGCAGACCGGTTTCCTCACCAATAATCCCTCCAACGGAGAAAACGTATACCAGGCCTCCGGTTCTGCAATAGCTTCATACGTACATATAGAGAAAAACTCCTCCATAGCAAACCTTGACTTAACGCAGCAGATAACGGCGAGCAAAGAAAAAGAGATTTATGAGGCGGGAGGCTTTTACGACGTTTCCGTAACGAAAACTTCCTTCGGCAGCATAAATGCTTACTGCTTAAACTACAAAGGTAATTACAGCGGCAATGTAATTGAAAGCTTTTGCTATATGTTCTGCGGTCCGGAAGGCATGTACAGTGTCAATGTTTCCTGGGGCGCGGACGCTGACAGATCTGAAGTGCAGACCATTATTAATAACGTCCTTGTAAACGGCGTTGCCGCCTCCCCTGCGTATACCCTGTAAAAACTTAACCGAAGTAAATAAAACCCCTCCGGCCTGCCGGCCGGAGGGGTTTTTTCTATTTTTCGAGCAGTTTTCCGATTATCCAGAGCTGCAGTCTGTCCGGCAGGGCGTTCAAAAGAAGCAGCAGCGGGTTGCGGTTTATTTTGTATACGAGCTTTGGTCTTTTCGTCTTCAGCGCGTACAGCGCCTTTTTCGCAAGCTTTTCCGGCATTATGTTCCGCGCCTCCACGCGCTGTACTATCCGCTTGAAGCGCCCCGCGTTTACGGGGTAAAGCTTTGTTTCCGCGCAGAATCTTTCCATGCACTCCACCGAGCGCGGCAGCATATCCGTCTTCACCGCTCCGGGGCGTATGACTATCACCTTGCGCCCCAACAGCTGCAGCTCCATGCGCAGCGAGTACGCGTATTTTTCTACGGCAGCCTTCGTTATTCCGTAAATCCCCGTAAACGGCAGCGGGTCGAGCGGCGCGAGCTCGCTTGAGACTATAACTATCCTGCCCTTCTCGTTCAGCAGCGGCAGAAAAGCCTTATTCACTCTGTACATCCCGAAAAGGTTTACATTGAAGGCCTTTACGAGCTCCTCCTCGCCTATCTCCACGAGCGAATCGAGCTCGTAGATCCCCGCCATGTGTATTATTCCGTCAAGCCTGCCCGCCTCGGAGCTCACCTGCGAGAATGCCGCCTCGAGCGAAGCGGCGTCTGTAATATCCGCCTGCAGGCAGTGCCAGCGCGTCGGGTGTCCCGGCAGGGCCTTATCCAGCCCCCAGACCTCATCTCCTGCCTGCGTCAGCGCGAGGCAGAGCGCGCTGCCCATACCGCCGTTTGCGCCGGTAACAAGATAACGAGCCATCTCTCTCCCGCCTTATCAGATATACTTGTCCTGCCGGCTCATCCTTATTACCAGCGAATAGGACAGCGCGAACAGCGCCGCGATGAATATAACAAAGTACCAGCCGCTCACGTTCGAGCTGGCAATATAGTCGTAAGCGCCGTGCAGCAGCACAGGTATCAATACTGCCAGCCCTCTGTACGCCCTCGCGGTATCCGCCTCGCCGCGGTTCGCGTATTTCCGCGCAAGTCCGTAAAACACTCCCATGAACACTCCGAAGCAGGCGTGCCCCGGTATTGCCGTAAGCGCGCGGACTATGGCCGTAGAAAAACCGTAATGCACAACGTAGCTTATATTTTCCCACAGGGCAAAGCCCAGGGAAATGAATACCGCGTATACCACGCCGTCATACTGGCAGTCAAACTCCGGGGAGTTCCAGGTGTAGCGCCTGAGCATGAAGTACTTCGCGCCCTCCTCCGAGCAGGCCACCACCACGAAGTAAAGAAGTATATCGTGCGCGCCGCTCCCTCTGGCCACTATCCCCAGCAGCATGCTCAGCGCCCTTTCGGCAACTATCGCTATCAGAGCCGAGAGCACGCCGCCTATAACGAGCTTTCGCAGCATGGCCGGGCTCTCCTTCTCCAATCTGTCCGAGCGGTAGACCTTCACCATAAGGAACGCAGCCGGTATAATCGCCGCGGCCACAAGGATGAAGTTATATGTGTAAAACGTAGGCAAAAGGAAATAAAACATGCTTCCGCCCCTTTCTCTTTTTTGCTCGCGGCTTGCTTCGGTCCCGCTTTTTTGATTTTACCCTCTGCCGCCGCAACATGCAAGAAAAAGCTGCAAGATGGCGGAGGGATTCGCCCGCCTGCAAGCCTCTTTTCCTCTCAGTTCCGTCAAACGCTTCTGCGTAGTTTCTGAGAAGATACCCGTCTCGATAGCCTTGCCACGGTTATCGAGCACCTTTTGTATGTCTTCCAAGCACGTGCGCGAGGCAGATATCAACAAGCTGGCGAAGCGTTTTATTAGGCACTATGCCCCAACGCTTGACGAAGCCTACATAGCCGGGTACCTGCAGGCGCTCGGTAACTACATCTTCAACGATGGAGATGCGAAGAACGAGCCTGCATATTTCCCTCCACTATGCGCGAAACTATGCATGGTGATGAAAATGAACCGACTGCAATTTGAAAAATCTCCCTACCTGCTCCAGCACGCGGGGAACCCTGTCCATTGGCGTCCCTGGGGCTCGGAGGCCTTTGCGATCGCTGAGACGGAGGACAAGCCGGTGTTCCTCAGCATCGGTTATTCCACCTGCCATTGGTGCCACGTAATGGCACATGACTCTTTTGAAGACGCGCAGGTGGCCGCCGAGCTGAATCGCGACTTTATTCCCGTAAAGGTAGACCGGGAGGAGCGCCCCGATGTGGATGCGGTATATATGGAGGCCTGCCTCGCCATGAACGGATCCGGCGGCTGGCCCCTGACCGTGCTCCTGGCGCCGGACCAGCGGCCCTTTTGGGCGGGGACCTATCTTCCTAAGGGGCAGCTTTTGGCCCTGCTGAACCGGGCAGCAGCGCTTTGGCAAAATGATCGGGAAAGCCTGCTGGCCGTCGGGGAGAAGCTGACTGAGATGCTGCGTCGATCATCGGACTGCGCAGGGCAGGAGCCGACACGCGCACTGGTAGAGGCAGGCTTCGCAGCATTTTCCCGTAGTTTTGACAGAGAATGGGGCGGCTTCGGCAGAGCGCCAAAGTTTCCTTCGGGTCACAATCTGCTGTTTCTGCTGCGCTACGCCGAGGCAACGGGAGCAGAATCCGCTCGACAGATGGCGGAGCGGACGCTGGAGGCGATGTACCGCGGCGGCATTTTCGATCATATCGGCGGGGGCTTTTGCCGCTATGCCACTGATCGCCGCTGGCTGGTGCCTCATTTTGAAAAGATGCTTTATGACAACGCACTGCTGGCGCTCAGCCTTACCGAAGCCTGGCGCGCCGTGGGCAGTGATTGGATGCGCCGCGCCGCAATGGAGACGCTGGACTATGTTCTGCGGGAGCTGAGGGACCCCCCAGGGGGCTTTTACTGCGGGCAAGATGCGGACAGCGACGGCGTGGAGGGGAAATACTATGTTTTCACGCCGGAAGAACTGCGCACTCTGTTTGGCGATGACGCTTCGGCCTTCTGCACCCGCTTCGGCATCACAGCGCAGGGCAATTTCCACGGCAAAAGCATCCCGAACCTCATCGATGCGCCCGCCTGGGCGGAAACCTCCGAAAAGTTCGAAGCAATGCGGCGCAAGGCTGCCGTCTACCGCCGGGAACGAACAGCCCTCCGCCGGGACGACAAAGTGCTCACTGCGTGGAACAGCCTGATGATTGCTGCCCTGGCCCGCGCAGGGCTGGCGTTTGGTGAGACACGCTATACAAGTGCCTCAACCTCAGCCGCGGCCTTTCTCCGGGAAAAGCTCTCCGACAGGCGCGGCCGGCTTCTCGCGCGCTGGTGCGACGGCGAAGCAGCTCATCCGGGCAAGCTGGACGACTACGCCTTCTTTGCCTGGGGACTGCTGGAGCTCTATAGCACGACGATGGAGCTGTCCTTCCTGGAGGACGCCTGCCGCGTCTGCAAACAGCTTTTGGAGCAATTCTTTGACGCCGAACACGGCGGCTGTTTTCCGTATGCAGCCGACGGTGAGCAGCTCATTACCCGCAAGAAGGATGCCTACGACGGCGCGATGCCATCCGGCAACGCTGTGGCAGCGCTGGTGCTCTCCCGGCTCTGGCGGCTTACCGGAGAGGAGCGCTGGCGTGAAGCCGCGGCGCTGCAGGTCCGTTGGCTGACCGGGCAGACGCAAGAACAGCCGCAAGGCCACGGTCTTGCGCTGTACTGCTTCGTCGAAGCCCTATGGTCGCCGGGAGAACTGGTCTGCGCCTCCCGCGAGATACCCGCGGAGCTTCTCCCCTGGCTGCGGGAGAAAGCGCCGAGCGGAATGGCGGTGCTTGTCAAGACAGAGAAAACCGCCGAACGCCTTGCAAAAATTGCGCCGTTTACCGCGGCGTACCTTATCCCGGAGACGGGAGTGCGATATTATCTCTGCAAAAACGGGACCTGCCGTCAGCCCCTGGACTCCCTGACGGATTTGGAATAGGGCAAAGGAATCACCGCGGCGTCGGACGGCATCGACGCCGCGGTGATTTATTGCCCAATCGCATACAATAACAGTTGGTACAAGCTGTCACACAAGCCAAGAAACACTTCATTTAGTGATGCCGGATAGATAGCCGAAAGAATCCGCCCGGGCAATCTTCTTGCGAGCCATGACCTTTACTACGATGAAAAAGACACGGCGGAAACCTCCGCCGTGCCATTGATCTGAAGTATTCCCATTGCTGCATCCATTACATTTTCCGTTAGCATATCGCAGAGGCAGCGAATCTATAGCGCGACAGAAAACAACTGTTCAAATGATGATGGGATTATGCTTGAGTTTTGCCCTTCGCTTTGCCGCCCTGCAACCGTTTTTGTCGGTTGCAGGACGGCAAAAAATACAATGGCCATTGACAAACAGCCACCTTTAGCTATAATAGTTAGCTGTAGGCAACTAATATATCTGCCTGTATTTCCGGAAGTATATATTGATAAAGTCGCGTTTTTTGAGTTTATAGTTAGCTATAGTTAATCAGAATAGAATCGTGCTGAGGAGGTCTCACATGGCGATTGTTCAATTTGAAAATGTATCAAAAATCTACACCAGCGGCGACCACGAACTCCGCGCGCTCGACGGTGTGAGCTTCACGCTGGACGAGGGAAAATTTATCGTCATTCTCGGCCCGTCCGGCGCAGGCAAAAGCACGCTTTTAAACCTGCTCGGAGGCCTTGACATCCCAAACGAGGGCCGGATCACGGTGTCCGGTGTGGATATTTCAAAGCTCACAGACAATGAGCTTGCCGATTACCGCGCCTCCACAGTCGGCTTCGTGTTCCAGTTCTACAACCTAATCCCGACGCTTACGGTCTATGAAAATATCAAACTGGTTTCGGAGATCTCTGCGCACGCGCTGGACGCGAAGGAGATGATCGGTAAGGTAGGGCTTCTCGATCATCTTAACAACTTTCCGTCGGAGCTGTCTGGCGGCGAACAGCAACGTATTTCGATTGCAAGAGCGCTTTGCAAAAATCCGAAGATTTTGCTTTGTGACGAACCTACCGGCGCGCTGGATTCCGAGACCGGCGTCATGGTGCTGAAGCTGCTGCTGGAAATGGCGAAAACTTACGGAAAAACCATTGTGATTGTTACACACAATCAGAATATCGCGAAAATGGCGGATCAAGTAATCCGCGTCAAGAACGGGAAGATCCGCTCCATCGAAGATCAGGATAATCCGCTTTCCGCTGACGAGGTGGAGTGGTGATGCTGTTTCGAAAGCTGCTTCGCACCGCATGGAACTATAAAGCGCAGTTCCTTTCAATGATCATTATGATGACGCTGGGAATCGGTATTTTCCTCGGCTTTAATATGGAATGGAAAACCATTGAATATGATACGTCCCGTTTCTTCAACGACACGCGCTATGCCGATTACCGGCTTTACTCCGAAACCGGCTTCACCGGAGAAGAGCTTGTCAAGATCTCCTCCATAGACGGCGTGGACGCGGCGACAAGGTATCTGTCAGTCAATCTGGAGCTGAAGGGCGACAGCAAAAAGGCGCTTGCACTCGATGTTTCCGAGAACTTCACCGTCTCGACCTTTACACTAATGCGCGGACAGGAGTACGATGAAAACGGCGACGGCATCTGGCTTTCCGACAAATTTGCCGAACTGAACGGCATTGCCCTCGGAGATACCCTCACGCTGGAGTTTCAGGGCACGGAGATTGAGGGCAAGGTCGTGGGGCTGATCAAGGCGGGTGAGCACATGATCTGCCTCGCCGACAGCAATCAGGTCATGCCGGATTATCATACCTTTGGCTATGCTTATATATCCCCGGCAAAGCTGAACGCCGTGCTGAAAGAAAAAGCGATCGGTACTGTCGCGGAGGAGCTGCTTAACGCCGGTCTGACGGAGGAGGAGGCGAAAGCGCAGGCAGACGAAGTCCTCACCGATGAAATGCTCGAACAGGCATATGACAGGGTGTTTTCGCAAATCAATCTGCGCTCCGGGATGGAGAAAGGGGCGCTGGAGGACGCCGTAAAGGAGGCCCTCGGGAGAACGCTGATGGTCGTATCCAAGCACGACCACGTGGTGTACAAGGAGGCGATGGGTGAGGCTACCGAGGGAAAAGCGATGGGTTCCATTCTGCCGGTTCTTTTTCTTGCCATTGCGATCCTAACGATGGTGACAACGATGCACCGCATCGCCACAAAGGAAAAGACGCAGATCGGTGTATTGAAAGCGCTTGGCTTCAAAAACCGGACGATCCTGCTGCATTACTCCTCCTACGGCCTGACCATCGGGCTTGTCGGTTCGGGGCTCGGCGCCGTGCTCGGGAGGATTGTCTGTAAGCTGGTCATGAGCGAAAACGGAATGATGGGCACCTATTTCGACATGCCCGACTGGACGGCTGCTACGCCGCTGTTCTGCTACCCGGTGATTGCCGGAACCATTCTCGCACTGGCGCTGATCAGTTTTCTGTCTGTTCGCGCACAGCTCAGGGGCACGGCGGCGGACGCTCTTCGCCCCTATATGCCGAAGAAAATGAAAAAGTCTATTCTTGAAGCTCTTTCCTTCTTCGGAAAAATGAATTTTGCAACAAAATGGAATCTCCGTGATCTGATGCGCCATAAGAGCCGCTTTGCCATGACTCTCGTCGGTATCATCGGATGTATGATCCTGCTGGTCGGCGGACTCGGCATGCGGGACACAATGGCGGGGTTTCTTGACCTGCTGGACAACGGCATTTCCAACTACGCGACAAAGGCAAATCTGGTGGAAGGCACGGATTATGAGAAAGCGAAGCAGTTGATCACCGACCTTGATGGAGACTGGGAGAGCTATTTGGGGATCAGCATCGACGGATATACTGCGACGCTGGATGTTGTCGATAACGGCAAAGGCCGGTTCAGCGTGATCGATGAAAACAACCGGCCGATTACGCTCCGGGACGACGGCGCCTATCTCTGCCTGCGGCTTGCAGACAGGGCGAAAATCGGGGAGGAAATCGAATTTTCACCTTACGGAAGCGATGATACATACCATGTAAAGGTGGTCGGCTACAACCGCTCCATTATGACCGAAAGCGTCACCATAACCGGCAGGCTCGCTGATGCGCTTGGGCTCCAATACGGCATTTCCGCCGTTTATACGGAAAAGGACTCCAGTGAGATCCCCTCGTCCGAGCTGATTTCCGGCAAGCAGGATAAGCAGCAGCTGATGGACAGTTTCAGCAGCTTTGTTTCGATCATGGATGGGATGGTATTCATTCTTGTGATCGCGGCCGTGATTCTCGGCATCGTGGTACTCTACAATCTCGGGATTATGAGCTATGTTGAGCGCTCGAGGGAGCTCGCTACCCTTAGGGTCCTGGGCTTTAGAAGCAGGAAAATAGGATGGCTCCTCATTTCACAGAATATCTGGCTGACAGTGATCGGCGTGATCCTCGGACTCCCGGCCGGACTCGGAACGCTGCGGTGGATGCTCTCCGCGCTTGCATCCGAATACGAGCTGAAGCTGATGGCAGGGCCATTGACATATTCTGTTTCGACTTTGCTCACCTTTGGCGTTTCGCTGCTCGTCGGATGGATGGTTGCCCGGAAAAACAGGAAAATCGACATGGTGGAAGCACTGAAGAATGCGGAATGAGACAAAATATGCGCAAAGAAACCGGGTCGAAGACACACATTTTTGCAGCCGCTTCAGTCCTTTGTGCATGGGCGGACTTGAGAGAATGCCAAAGACTTGTTTAAGTCCAGATGCCTGCCGATGCACATAAGGTGCTGCCGATAGGCTTTTATCGTCTTTTCATTTACTCCTTCTGCTGCTTTCGCTCAAACGAATCCGGGGAATCCATCATTCGGAGCAGGCGAATTCTCCGCCGTTGAAATTCTCTGTTTTTCCCATAATTTCAGGCAGCCTGCCTTTCAGTGTTTTCGTTATTCACGCAGGGTGTCTTTCGCGTTCAATTCCCGCGCCGTACGCTGGTAAACAAAAAAGCGACATGTCGAAACATGTCGTTTTTTGTTGGTGGAGACGGAGGGATTCGCCCTCCTGCGGGCGGGCCGGGTCGCGGCTCTGGCGTGCCACCGGCACGCCATTCACTCCCGCTCCCCTTCGAATCCCTTTTTCATTCAAAACCAAAAGCAAGGCCCCGTCCGCTGGACGGGGCCTTGCTTTTGGTGGAGCACAGTTTTTCAAATCCGAACCAAACGCAGCCTCGATGTCCTTTAAAGTCAGCGTTTCCGTTCCGTCTCTGTAATTGTAGGTGAACACCAACCTGTCATCATAAACATAGATCGAATTGAGGAAGGTGTCTATGATTTCTTTCCGATAGTCGGTGTCGTCGATATTTCCATACTTGTACTTGCTGATCCATTGTACGATCTCTTCTTTCGTATATTTAGGCCGCTCCATCCTCGCCTGCAGGATGGAGCATTTCAGCTCCTCCCGCTGAGTTTCCAGCTGCTCCAGCCGCTCCTTCGTGGAGGAAGTGAGGATACCCGCCTGGATCGCGTTCAGCAGATTGGTGATTCCCTTTTCGCACTCCTGAAGCTGACGCTCCAGCGCGGGGGTCATAGTGTCCTCTTCCTCCTGCATCACCAGGATAGCGTCGGCGATACGGTCTATATTGGCATCGGTCAGAACCGTCTGTATCGTCAGCAGCACGGCGACCCGCTCGATCCAGTCCTTGCGCAGCGGCTTTTTATGACATCCCAGCCTTCGCTTCGCCCCGCTGCATTTGTAGTAACGATATTTGGCCCCGTTGGTTGAGCTTTTCCCGCTCTCGCCGGCCATCAGCCTCCCGCAGTTACCGCAAAAGAGCTTTGTGGTCAACAAATACTCCTCGTCCGCTTTCGCCCGTGCCGGGGCGTGTTTATTGGCTTCCATTCTCAGCTGCACCCTTTCAAATAGATTTCGTTCTATGATTGCCGGTATCCCGTCCGGGATCACAACATCGCCGTACTTGTATTCGCCGATATATTTCCGATTTTTCAGGATCAGACTGATCCCGCCGACATTGAACGGCTTGCCCTTGTGTGTTTTTAAGCCCCGGCTGTTCAGCAGGTCCCGAATCTCGCAAATGCGATCGCCGCTGTCAAAGCGGGTATAGATCTCCTGTACGATGGGCGCTGTGATGGGATCGACAGCCAACACGCCGCTCTGTTTGTCCACATAATAGCCTAGCGGGGTGTTGCCGCCATTGTTCTTGCATTTCATGGCGTTCTCCTTCTGACCGCGCTGGATCTTCTGCGCCAGCTCCGCCGAATAGTATTCCGCATAGCCCTCCAGCATGGATTCCAGGATGATGCCCTCCGGACCGTCGGAAATGTTCTCTTTGGCCGAAATGACCTTGACGCCGTTCTTTTTCAAGATGTGCTTATAGTGGGCACTGTCGTACCGGTCGCGGGAAAAGCGGTCCAGCTTCCAGACCAGCACCGTGTCGAACAGCCCCTTTTCGCTGTCCCGAATCATTCGCTGAAACTCCGGGCGGTCAGCGGTACGGGCTGAGAGCGCCCGGTCGATATAACTGGTCAAAAGAGTAATGTTGTTCCGCTGGGCGTACTCTGTGCATTCACGAATCTGTCCCTCAATGGATTCCTCCCGCTGGCTGTCCGATGAATACCTCGCGTAAATGACTGCTTTCATATAATCCACTCCTGTTCTTTTCATTGTAATGATGTTTTCTGATACCGCAAATGTGCGGTTATGTACGGGGGCGAGCTTGCGCTCACCCCTGAGTGGATTCATCGGTCTTCTTATCGCCAAGGTCTGCCTGGATTTTGGGCAGGAGAAATCGGGCAAAGCGGCGGATGGCGTGATCCGGGATCTGCATCTCACAGCAGTTCACCTCAATCGTGATCGGCGCTTGATCTTCTGGCGGAGATACGCATTTGTTTTCCATGGGCATCGCCCTCCATTACCGCGCGTCGCGGTTGCGTTCCCGGATGCGCTGGCGGCGAAGCAAGTCCAGACCGGCGAAGATGTCAGCCTTGATCTGCTTATCGCCATAATCAGCGGGGAAGTATTTGCTGAACTCATCCCGGCGCAGCCGGATCTGCTCCCGCTGGTTGGGCTTCTCCTCCGCCATGATCTCATCAATGCGCTCGCGGGAGATAGACTCAAAGCCCTGTCCATTCTCCCGGTGCATCCGCACTGCTTGGGAATAGGACGGTGTAGCCTCGTCCCGGTCGATCAATTCAGCCAAATGGCTCTGGGCCTCGTCTCGGAGATAGGACAGCTCCACACCGACTGAAAAGGCAATCCGTCCTTGATCCACCAGATCAAGCAGGGATGGGATCAGATGGGTGAGGCGGATATAACGTTGGATCTGATTTCTGCTTTCGCCGGATTCCTTGGCGATTTGCTCATCCGTTCGCAACTTCGTCCCGATTTGAGACGAAGTTCCTTGATGCCGCATAGCCTCGTATTTCAGTTTGTAGGCAAACGCCTTTTCACTGGGCAGAATGTGCTCTCGGTGCAGGTTGCTGTCAACCAACAGGATAGATGCTGCGTCCCGGTCGACGGCATGAATAAAGGCAGGGACCGTTTCCAGTCCTGCCTTCTGGGCGGCGTGCAGTCTCCGGTGCCCGGAGATCACCTCGTATTCGCCTGTCGTTTCCTCCAAGGGCCTCACCAGCAGCGGTGTCAGGATGCCGCTTTCCTGAATGCTGCCGATCAGATCATTCATTTCCTCGTTATCCAGCACCTTATAGGGATGCCCCTCAAAGGGGTGCAACTTGTCGATAGGGATATTTGTGATTTGTTTCATCTTCCTCTGTTCCTTTCTCTCTTGAGCGCCTTGATTTCCATTTCGCGCTCGGATTGTAATAACTCATAAAGATGCCGCCAGTGCTCGGAAACACGCCGGGCGGTGGCGAGGTCCCGGCGCAGCGGCTTCAACCGATCCGTAGTCGCCGCGATCTTTTCTTTCAGCTCGCCTTCGATCTCCGGCGGCTTCGGGCGGCGGAGCTGATTGCGATAGCTCTGCCGCTCTCGTTCCAATGCGCCGATCTGCGATTCCTTTTCAGATATAAACTGAGCCAGATCGTTTTCTGTGTGGATGCCGTTGCTGCTCAGCACCATATATTCCTCATGCAGCCGGTCAAACCGCGCCAGCTCCGCCCTGATCGAAGGCGAGAGCGGCCGGAAGGACTGCTTGCCATCCCGCTCCGCTCTCGTCAGGTCCAGCATCGCCATGATGATGAGGAACACCACATCGATCATTACGGTCACCGTGTCGTCGGAACGGCGGATCTCATACTCCATCTTCTGCTCCAGCTCCAGCAGCGGAAACCTCTTCGGGCGGTACGGGAGATGACTGTTCCACCGGTCTCTGCCATCCGGAGCATCAAGGTTGCGGGTTGTCCGTTCGTGAATGACCTCAAAGCTGTAGCCCAGCCGGTCAAGGCGGATCGCCCTCTCCCAATCCGGCGCCCGGATGCTGCCGCGCTCCCAATCATAGAGATAGCCTTTCGCCCGTAGCTGGGAGATCAGCCCGTCAAAGTTCATGGCGTATTGCAGACTGTCCTCAATGTCCTGCTTCAAAATGTCCCGGTGGGTCATGCCGCCGCGCCGACGTGCCCAGTATTCGCCCCGGCTCTCGGTCTTGTAAAACGAAGCGTCCTCCAGCACGGACAGCCCACGCTCCCTGCAAATCTGATCGGATACCTCCCGCAGCCGGATGTGGTCGCGGATGTGGTTCTGAAACTTCCTGCCGTCCTTGAAGGACACGGCGTTCAACACCAGATGATTGTGGATCGAAGTAGTGTTCAGATGGGTTGTGACCACCACCTGGTACTTGTCACCCCACATGCGCTTTGCCGTTTCGATGCCGATTCGGTGCGCCTCCTCCGGCGTGACCTCTCCCGGCTTGAAGCTCTGGTAGCCATGATAGGCCACGTTAGTGCCCCGCATCCCGAAGCGCACCTGCACGGCCTTCATCTCCTCATAGGCCCGGCCTGCGCTGCAGTTCACGCCGGAGACAAACAGCCTCTGATCGGTCTTATCGTCCTTCTCTGCATAGCGAAGTACCTGGGCGAGGTCGTCGTCCAGGTACTTTGGGTTGGTGGTCTTATCCGGGTTGTCGGCGTAGTCGATGACTGCCTTGAGGGAACCCTTCACGGGCCAGAATGCGGTGGTCGCCATCAGCCGTCCCTCCCCGGCAGGATCAGTTCTTTTCGCATTTCGTCCATCAGGTCGAGGATCGCGTCGCCGCTGCCGATCCTGCGGGCTTCGTCCAGCTTCCGGCAAAGATCATAATATACGTCCGGCGGGATCTCACGCGGCGCATAGCCGAGGCAGCGCTGGCGGACATACTCGGAGACCGACAGGCCGCACTTTCTGGCCTTGCGCTCGATCTGCTGCTTCTCAGCCAGTGTGGTGCGGGTATAGATGCTTTGGGTACGTTCTTTCATGTCGATTCAGCTCCTTTCTCACGGGGGATTGGGGTACTCCCCAAAGATAATCGCCGCCATAAAGGCGGCGGTGACGGAGCTTGTGCAATACAAGCTCCCTGCTTGCTAAGGCGTCAGACACAGCTTCATATCGTTCGCTTCCGCGCAAGCGCGAAAGCTCATTCATTCCGCGTGTCTTCCTTTTCCATCCGAACCCGCTCCATTGGGCTTCGGATGGAGTCCTGCACGGCCTCCGAAGGAAAATCCCTATCGGTCTGGCCGTGCCTCACATAGGTTTTTATCTCGTTTTGGGATATAGATCGCGTTGACATCAATGTGGCGTCACTTCTCGAACTGGTCTCGAACGCTGACGTCAGCATGGCGTCATCCGAACAGCTCCAGATCTTCCAGAATGCTCAAATCATCCTGCACCTGTGTGTCTGCGACAGCGGGGTTCTTCTGCGTCGGCGTCGTAAACTCCATGCCGGACAATGCCGCGGCAAGCTCCTCCCGGATGATCTGCCGCACACATTCCGGCGATGCTGCGGTGTTTTCCCTGAGCGCAGAAAGAACCGCTCCCACAAGGAAGCGGTTCTGCTCTCCATGCTTCAGCGACTTCAGATATTCCGCCGCACGACGCTCAGCTTCATTGTCTGCGCGGAAGCGCAAGGTAAAGCGAAAGCCGTTCATACGCCGCTTGCAATCTGAAGCGCTGCCATATACTCATAGCCCTTGGCAGCGGCACAGATGTCATCCACGAACCGGATGCGCTCAGTGTTGATGCGCCCGAAGTGACGGATCAGGCATCCGCCTCCGCCCGTGACATACAGCGTCATGGTGTTTTCATCGTAGCCATGCTCCCGGAGACGG
>Ga0208297_1000701_pt1 | contig 53908 bp, 51 predicted proteins | sample LMS_cellobiose_e_FD_187367 | JGI IMG/M metagenome (GOLD analysis project Ga0208297, IMG submission 187367) | Rumen-fistulated moose microbial communities from Alaska, USA - LMS_cellobiose_enrichment (SPAdes) (version 2) | ecosystem: Host-associated > Mammals > Digestive system > Stomach > Rumen... | reverse complement strand
TCGTCACCGCATAAGCGGTGCTCACGGTCTCCGTCACCACATGGCTGGCGTCATGCGCACACACCGACGTCGCCGTCACGCTGCTGTTGTCTGCACTCCACACATAACTCGGCGTGCCGTAGCTGTGACTGATGGCGTCAATGTTCGCCAGCGTCTTTGTCTGGCTCGCAAAGGCCGCGTTCGCGAAGGTCGCCGTGTAGGTGGTCTCCCCCGCCGTCTCGCAGCCTGCAGCCTTCGTCACCGCCGAAGTGGTATTCACCGTCTCGGTCTCCACGTGGCTCGTGTCGTTTCCGCAAATCCGGGTGGCCGTCACCGTGCTGTTGTCCGCCGCCCACACGTAGGTCGGAGTTCCATAGCTGTGGTCAATGGCGCTGATGTCCACGGTCTTGCTCTGGGTGCTGAACAGGCTGTTTGTGAAGGTCGCGGTGTACGTCCCGACACCTGCCGCCTCGCAGGTCGCCGCCGTCGTCACCGCATAAGCGGTGCTCACGGTCTCCGTCACCACATGGCTGGCGTCATGCGCACACACCGACGTCGCCGTCACGCTGCTGTTGTCTGCACTCCACACATAACTCGGCGTGCCGTAGCTGTGGACATGGACCTTGCCCGCCGTGATGGTCGGTACGAGGATCTCCTCCGCCTGGTTCGCCATATCCCCTTCCTTACACTCCAGCGTGACGGGGATATCTCCGGAAACTGCTTCTGCCACCAGGAAAGTCAAATTGAAGAGAACGCCGGTGTAAGTTGAATCTTCTTCTCCAAGCCAAAGTAGGTTGTCGCCATAAACGTCCCACTCGCCTGGTCCGACGGATTCAATTCTCGGATCCTCGTCCGGTTTTTCCCATAAAGTGAGCATCGAATGGTCATAGTTAATCGAAAACTGCATAACCATCAGGCCGGGGTTCTCCGACAGCTCCACCGAGATGACCGCATAGTCCCCCGGCTCCGCAATCACGGTAGAAAGCGTGATGGTGGGGCCCGATGTTGCGGCGGAGGCGGGCATTGACCCCGGGAGCAGGGATATGCACAGAATAAGGCACAGGAACAGTGCCGCAGCCCTCTTTACGCTATTCATGGTAATACCTCCCGATAGAAAATGGGAATCAGCTGCGCTGTGACCAGCGATAGAGGAAGGTCACCATGGCGCTGCGGGGGCAGTTTTCCGCCGGGTCCACCAAAAGCCCGGTGCCGTTCAGAAGACCGGAGCCGTTGGCCCAATCCCCGGCCTCCTGGTACCATCCGTCCGGACCGATACCCAAAGCGCGGTAGATCATGGTGATGATGTGCGCGGTAGAGCAGGTTTGCTTTGGGGAAAAGTGGGTCTCATCCGTACCGAAAATGATGCCTTTCTCCACAGCCCACAGGACCGGCTTGAAGAAATAATCCTCCGGCCTGACATCCTCAAAAACGTTATCTGAGCTTGTCGGTTCCGGACGACCGGCAGCCCGCCAGAGGAAGGTAACCGCCTCTCCCCGGTTGCAGGTTCCTGCCGGGTCGAAGGTATCGATGCCGCGGCCATCCGTGATTTCATTCTCATAGGCCCAGGCTACCGCCGTAAAATAATATGAGCTGAGGGGAACATCGGTAAATGGGATCTTCGGCGTGGACGCGCCGCCCGGGGCTGATGGGCCGCCGCTTTCCGGGAGCGACGGGTCGCTGTCGCCGGAGCCCGACATCTCACTGCCGGTCGAGGAGCCGGAAGACGCCGATCCCGTGATGATGACAGACCCCGCTGTAATCAAGGGGACGAAGGCTTCTTCGTTATGATTGCCCATCTCCCCCGATCCGCAGAGCAGCGTAACGGGGGTCTCCCCCGCCGGGGCGGATTCCTTTACGCGGAAGTTCAGCCGGAGGATCGTGCCGTTGAAGCTGCTGTCCGCATCCCCGAGCCAGAGGATGTTGTCACCGTTGGCATTCCAGCCGGTAATGCCAACACCGGCGGCGCCGATGAGCTCCAGCGCAGAATGATCATAGCTGATTGAAAACTGCATAACCATAAGGCCGGGATTCTCCGTCAGCTCGACAGAAACTGACACTTCCTCCCCCGGCGCTGCGGTCTCGGCAGAAAGGCTGATGAAGGGCGGGCCGGACGCAGCTGCCGCCCCAAGGGGCAGGACAGCCGCGCATAGGAGCATGCACAAAAGCAACGGAAAGGCCCGTTTGATGACTAACATAACATGCACCTCCGAAAATCAGTGGAGCTCCACGCTCTCGCCCAGCAGATACTTTTTCAGGCGGAGCAGGTCCATAGCGTTGACAATGCCGTCGCCGTTCAGGTCGCCGGATGCCTTCAGCACCACATTCCTGCCCAGCAGATAGTTTCTCATGCGGACCAGGTCCAGTGCATTGACATTGCCATCACCGTTCAAATCCCCCGGAAGGAACAGCGCCACAAAGACTGCCCTAGCCGTCACCGCGGTATCGGGCATCGTGAAACTGATGGTGGCGCTCGCGGTATCGGAGACTGCGACGCCGGTCAGCTCCCAGTGGTCGAAGCGATACCCGTTTTCGGCGGTGGCGGTCAACGTCACGGTATTGCCGGAAGTGTAGTCGCCGGCGCCGGTGGTACTTCCGCCCACGGTGGCAGAGACGGAGACGACATTATCGGCGAGACCCGCGTTGAGGGCGAGGGAGGCCCTGCGGTAGGCCCCCTGAGAGACCTCCACCATAGCTTCCACGAAGCCCTTGGAGTCTGCAGAATAGCTCAGATACCCCCGGCTGTCCACCTCGATGGTGCCGTCGGCGGCAAAGCTGCGCCAGGAGACACGGTCCGGGTCCATGCTGAAGGTCCCGGCCGCGGTGACGCCCACGACGGAGAGGGGAATACCCTCGGCGGCGACGGCCGTGCTGAGGACGCCATCCGTGTAGACCGTTTTATCCGCCATAAGCACAATGTCGCTCAGGGTACCCAGGCCGGGATGCATGACCGTGACCTCGACGGGCTCGGTGCGGTTCCCGTTGGGGTCCACCGCGACGAGACGGAAGTCATGGGTGTCCGCATCATTGTAGTTGGGAATGGGGGCCGTCGCGGTGAACACGCCGTCTGTGGTCCTGGTAAAGCGGAGTTCCTGCTCCAGGCCGCCGTCAACGCTGTAGGTGAGGGTCGCGTCCGCATCCGTCACGCCGGAGACGGTAAGGGTGCCGTCGGCGGCGAAGGGGCTGCCGTTCATGGGCGAGGAGAGGATGAGGCGCGGGGCGGTGGTATCCACCGTGAAGGGATAGCTGTAGGAGAAGCGGTCCCCATCGGCGGCGAAGCCGATCACGGTCAGCAGGTGGTCTCCCTCGGCAAGGCCAGAGAGGGCAAAGACGGTGCTGCTCACGTTGGTAAAGCTGCCGGAGACGATGCTGGTATCCGTATCCATCTTATCCCAGGCTTCGCCGTCATCCAATATCCAAGTGCCGGAGACGGCCTCGGAGAAGGCGGCCTCCACGTTCAGCGCGTTCTCCGTGTAGGTGGGGGACGCCGTGCCGGAGTCCAAATCCTGCATGGCGGGCAGCGCCTTACCCCTGGCGCTCAGGTTGGCTGTGGGGGTGACCGCCATGGGGAGCGGGGCGGTGGCAGTCCTGGTTTCCTGGCCGCAGATGATGGCGTCGTCCTCGCCGTCGCCGTTGGTATCCACGGTCCGATAGGGGGTGATGCTGAGGATATAGCTCTCCCCTCCCGTGAGACCGAAGGTCGCGCTGCCGGAGGAGGCTGCGTCGGGGTTGTCGGTCTCGGCCTTCACCGGGGCGGCGTAGGTGCCGCCGATTTCAAAGCTGGTGGGCCCGGTCTCGGCCTTATCAAAGGTCAGGTCCGTGATGTCGGTATCGGTCCCGTCCGCGTTAAGGACGGAGACCATGTAGCCGGCGGTGTTGGGGTCGCTGCTCTCCGGGATGGTAACGCCGAACTTCAAATCCCCGGCCGGGGAGACGGTGGGCGCTGCCATGACGGCGGGGGTATTGCTGTTCTCGATATGGAGCGTCGAATCGCTGTAGACGACGCCGTTGACCAGATCCTCCGCGGAGTAGACCGCCCGGAGATAGTAGTCGCCGGTGGGCAGGTCCTCGGGGAAGAAGCAGCTCGTCTGACCGCCGCCGACATAGAAATAATTATTCTTCGGCTTCAGGCGGTAGCCCGGGTCCTCGGCGGGGTCTTTGGTCCCGGCCAGGAAGAAGCTGATGTCCTGGAGCCCGTCCATATTCGTGCCGCTCCAGCTCAACTCCAAGTACTTATCGGTCGGATCGGCATCCTGCACCGAGCCGGAAACGGCAGTGACCGCCGGTACGGGCAGCACGTTGTAGAGCACCACTTCTGCGGGGGTGGCGCCGGTGGAAATCCACCAGTCCTTCTTGAACTGGCTCGCATCCGTCACGGTGAAGCCGAAGGTGGCCGTGCCGGTGTCGCTGTTGAAGGTCACGTTGGCATTGGCGCTCTTGTTCGCCTCCACGATGCTGCCGACCCTCTGCTCATATTCCTCCGCTGTCTCCTCCTCCCCCATGGCGGGGACGGGCCGGGTCCAGGTGATGGGGAACGCAGTCCCACCGCTCTGGGCGTCGGTGACGGTGAAGCTCCGGGCCAGGGTCTGGGCCTCCGCCAGGCTGCCCGCCGGGAAGGTGAGCTGAACTGCGGTGGCCTCGTTGGAATTCGCGGCGTAATCCCCCAGGTTGAACTTGTGAGTAGTGCGTCCTTCGTCGGACCACACGCCGGAAGCATCCATCAGGCGCAGGGCATCCCCGGAGAGGACCTGGGCGCTCCGGGGCGCCTCGAAGTTGGTGCCGATGTGGGCATAGAGGTAGCGGTCGTTCTCCTCATCGTAAGCGACGGGGAAATCCTCGCACTCGCCGTCATAGCCGCTGAGCAGCAGATTCGGGTAAGTGGGGCTGGCCTTGTCCTTGCCGCTGCCGAAGTTCACATGGTCCTCGCCCCAGTAGTAGCTGACGCCGACGCAGATGCACAGGGCCTCGAAGGCGCCCCAGATCTTCTTCGTGCTGACGCCCAGATCGATGGCAAGGAGCGCCATGCCGCCCACCAGGGGGACGGATTCCGGGATTTTCAGCGCGGCCCGGACATACATCTCAAAGAACCAGTCGGAATAATCCTTTCCCAGAAGGAAGATGTAGCCCTGGCCCTCGATGGTCTTCTCGAACATGCTGACATAGATGCCCGCGGTGAGCTTGATGTCAGGATACCACTGCAGGCCCAGCTGAATCTTCTTGATGACCTTGATGACGCCCCGGATGGTCAGATCGCTGGCGGTGAGGTCAAAGCCGGTCAGGGACAGGGTCAGTTTGGCGGTGCCCTCCAGCACCTGGATGATGTTGAAGCTGATGGTGATGATCAGCTTTAAGGGCGGCAATCCGCTGGTGCAGAAGATGGTGTCGTAGAGGTTGGAGATGCCGCCGCCGCCGCCGGTGATCCACACCACGCCGGCGCCGTCCACGTTGAGGCCGGGATCAAAGCCGCCGATATAGAAGTAGATTTCATCCGGCACGGGGATGTTCTCATAGCTCTTGAACTTGAGCTTGGCCTCCAGCTTCATCTTGTTTGTGAACTTGCAGTTCGCCTCCAGGCCGAAGGACCAGTTGTTGATGGTGTTGATGGAGAGGGAGCCCGACAGCTTGGGCAGACCGTCGATGACGTTCTGCACGGTAACGCTCACGGTGAAGTTCAGGCCAACCAGTCCCTGGCCGCAGCCGAAGAGGATGTCCTGCACCATGACGGAGCCTTCCACGCCCTTCTCGGCGTTATTGTGGTCCGAGGTGCTGTCGTTCATGCCGATGTCCAGCAACCGCTCCAGGCGGGCGCCGTTGTAGGCATACTGGTAGAGGCTGGCCCCGCGCCAATCGGTCCAGAGCTCCTTCATGCGGCCGAAATAGGTGTCCGGCGCCTTGTGCGGATCCGGATCCGGGGAGCTCATGAAGCTGAGGCTCAGGCTGGCGGAGAAGGCGATGGTGCGGCCAATCTCTCCTTCGGAGTTCGACATAACGCCGAACTGCCCGTAGGCCAGCTTGAAGGCCATGCCCGCCAGGGTCTGGGCATAGCTGAAAACGTTGGGCCAGATGAGGGTAATGGGGTTCGCCGCAGTGGATTTCCGCACACCGTTGGCGTCGTACTGGATGAGGGAGAAGTTGCCCCCCTGCTCCAGCTTGGTCAGCGCCGCCTTGCCGGTCCACACGGAGGTACGGGCGTCGCTGGTGTAGAGGTCGCCGTCGAATTCCACCAGGATTGCGGAGTCCTGTGCCAAAGGGGAGCCCTTCGTGTAGTTCTCATAGTAGACGGACATGGTGCCGCCCTCAAAATCCACGCAGTTGTTGATGGTAATGCAGTTGTCCACCGTCGTCTCCCGGGTGGCGGGGTCCACCTTTTTGGTGCTGACGGCGGTATAGTAGGTATAGCCGATGGTCTTTCCGTTTTCATCCTTCACGGTATAGCGGTTGTCGCCGGTGAATTCTCCCCGGAAGACAAGAAGGATTTCCACCCATTTGTGGTTCTTGTCCTCGGAGAAGGCCTTGAAGGCATCTTCATCCTTGAAGTTCTCCAGCCGGTATATGTACCGCTCCGTGGAGCCCGTCCCCTCCTTGTATTTCACTGCGGCGAGGACGCCATAGCTGTCATTTTTGAATTTGGGGTCGTCGGAAACCTGGAACTGCAGGGCAGAGGATGTCTGCTTTTTGAAGTCGGAAGTGACGAGTCCCTGGGTCACGGCGTCGTCCGTCCATTCCAGCTGGAGATACCAGCTCCCCACGGAGAGCTTGACTTCCTCAGTCATGGCCACGTCCACGATGCCGTCCGTGATGGTAATGTTGTCGGAGTCGATGCTCCGGCGGGTCTTCCCGTCGGCGCTGCAGGCAAAGAAACTGCAGCTGCCCGAAGCGAGGGCATTGGAAAGGATATTCTCATTGGTCACCGCCACATAGAGGTGCCGGGTACCGGAGGAATAGACGGTGTCGGGGGTCATGGCGCTGAAGCTGATTTTGGGGATGTCCCCGTCGCTGCCGGGAAGAAGGATATAGATGACCTTCTCCCCCAGCAGGTTTTCCCCGGTCACCTCATCGGTAGAGCTGCCCGCCTTGTACATGCCGATGGTAATGCGCTCATAATTGGCGCTCACCTGGGGCTTTGCCTCAAAGTACAGCGTCTTGGTGATGGTCTCCCCCACACGGAAAGCGCCGTAGGAGATGGTGTGCGGGTCGGAGGTTTCATAATCATAGCCGGTGAGCGCCTCGCCGCTGTCCCCCAGGGGCCGGAGCCCGCTGGTGCTGCGGATTGCCATGATTACGTTGTCGAAGTCGATGGCGTCGGCGGCGGCATAGTTCTCCGCGCTGACGGTGACGGCAAAATCCGCAAGGCCGATGCTGCTCTGGGGCACATAGTCGGTCTTATCTCCGTTCAGCATCAGGCGGAGGGGGGCCGAAGTGTTGATGGCCACCCGGTTTTGCAGATTGACGGTGTGGTTGGAATACACGCCGTAGTGGGTGACGGCGCTGCCGCTCGCCCCGCTGGACACGGTGCCCATGTCATAGTAAAGGGCGCAGGCGCTGTCCGCCGTGAGATACTCATTGACGGCGTTGGTGAAGTTGAGGCCAGTGTCCGGCGCGAAATCGAAAAGGCTTGCGGCCAGGTTGTTCCAGTGGCCGATGGCCAGCTTCGTGGGCTCGGAGACCGTGTAAGCGGTGATGAGCGGGTCGGCCAGGTCATCCAGGGCATAAAAGCTCTTGATCAGGGTCTCATCCTCGGTCACCAATTCGGTGCTCACCGTCTCGGTGGTGGTGGGGCCGGAGAGCTGGTAAAGGGCATAGTCCTGGTCCCCCAGGCAGGTGTCCAGCAGGACGCGGGCCTGGATGGGCACAGCCGCGCCGGAGTTGTTTTGGGCGCTGAGGGCGACGGAAACCATGCCGTGCTCGCTGGAGTTCTCGGAATCCAGCGAGACGGTCTGGGTGAAGGTGATGCCAGCCACGGACCAGGTGGCGACGATGTTGCCCCCCTCGGTGGCCTGAGTCACGCTCACGGCGCTTGCGCCGGCATATTTCCCGCCGAAGAGGTAGTCCCTGGCCTCCGCCCCGCTCCCCACGCGGAAGGAGACGAAGGAGGTGTCATACTCTCCGCTGTGGTACAGCAGCTGCTTGTTGTTGTCGGACTTCCTCAGGAGGTTGCCCTCCAGGGTGTTCACCGTAAAGCCGCCGTTTACCTTGGAAACCTTGACCTGGATATAGCCGTTGTCCAGGGTGAAGGCATCGTGCTCCACAGCCAGCACGGATGCGGGCAGGATGCTCAGCATCAGCGCCAGGGTGAGCAGAAGCGCCAGAAATCGTTTGCCAGTTTTCACGGTCTTGCCTCCTTAGTTTTCCGCGTAGATGAGCGTCCGGTAGGTCTGCCGGGACTGGGTGGTGATGTACAGGGTATAGAAGCCGGTCTCCGAGAGGGTGAAGCTGCCGTCCTCCGCCACGGGGACGGGGTCGATGATTCGCTTCATCTGTCCGGCGGCGCGAATGCCACGCACCAGGCGCACGGTATAGGGTTCGCCGTCCTCCTTCAGCCCGCCGACGGAGAGCACGTGGTCCCCGAGCTTGAGGGTGGCGGTGCCGTTGAGCTCCGTCATGGCACCGTCCAGGGTGACGGTGAGCTGGTTCTTGTCAATGACCCGGACATAGCGCACGGCGCTGCCGATGTTCCCCGCCGTATCCTCCACGGTATATTCCACCGTGTAAACCCCCGGGAGGGTCAGGTCCACCCCACTCGCGTCATAGCCCAGGGTGGAGGTCACAACCTCCACGTTGTCCCAGAGAATTACACCCGCATCCAGGAGGGCGGTCAGGTCGGCTGGTGCGCTGTCCTGCCGCAGGGAGACCGTGGAGGTCGTAAAGCGGACGGTGGGCAGGGTCCGGTCGATGTTGTTCACGGTAAAGGTGGCCCTCGCCTCGTTGCCTGCGGCGTCCGTGGCGGTGAGGCGGAAGGTGCCGTTCTTTGCGGCGGTCACCGTGCCGGTCCAAATCTCGTTCCCCTCGGTGTCGGTCCCCCGGGTGAGGGCGGAGCAGCTCAGGCCGCTGTCGGCGCAGGTGAGGACGCAGTCCTCGCTGGCCGTCACGCTGACGGTGACGGCGGCATTGGTGGCATCGGCATCGTCCGCAACCGCCACACGGAGGGTGGGTGCGGTGCTGTCCACGGGGCGATCGGGCGTGACCAGGATGGTGTTCACGTTGCCGGCCTTATCCGCAAAGGTGAGCTGCTGGGGTTCGTTGTCCGTGAAGGTCAGCACAAAGGGGGCGGCGGCGCTGTAAAGCATGTCTGGCTTCGGGCCATCCAGGCAGAATACCTCCTCATTGGGGTCGAAGAGGCGATACTCCAGGGCATAAGGCACTGTGAAGCCCTCCCGGGTGAGCGGGGTGACCGTCTGGTATCCGTTCATGCCATATGAATCATAGTAGAATTGACCATTAGAATAATACCCGTAGTCCTGGAAGGGCATGTCCACATCCACGACGCCGGAGCCGAGGTTCAGGGTCGTGGAGGCCGTGGCGCCGTTGAGGGCGGTGACGGTCAGGTTGACCTCATAGGCCAAGGGGAAGTATTGCCTATTCCCGTTGTAATAAACATATGTGTGGCTATCCTCGAAGTGGACGTCCACCTGGGTGTCCGCCAGGTAATAGTACACGTAGGGGCAGCTGCTGCTGAACCATCTGTCCTCTTCAGTCAGCAGGGGGGTCGCCCCTCCAAAATCGTAGTCCGGGTTGGTGACGGACAAGGTGCCCTCCACGGATTTGATGGGCTTCGTGCTGGTGATGTGGGCCACCACCTCGATGTTCACGGTTTTCGTGGGGGCCATGCTCTGATAAAGGCCGGTCTCATCCGAGAAGCAGGGGGACCAGGTCACGGTGAGAATCGGTGCGGTGAAGTCGAGGCCCTCCACGGTAAGGGAGCGGGTACTGCTGTTGCCGGTCAAATCCGTTACCGTGACGGGGATGGTGGTGTTGGAGGTGAAGACCAGCATATAGGGCCACTCCGAAGCGGGGTAAGCGCTGTTTGAGCCGTCATTGGGCACCACGCCCTGGCCGGTGAAGGTGATGCCCTCCGATGTCGTGTGGTCGTCCGTGGCCTTCAGGAAGAAGGTGCGCTGGGTGAAGCCGGTGGTCACGGGGCCTGCCGCAACAAGCTCCGGCGGAGTGTTGTCGAAGCGCAACCAGCTCCTGTCCAGCCGAAGGAAGGAGAAATTATTGGCGCTGTCCACCGCCGCAAGCCAGAATTCATTCGCGGAAAGCTCCGGTGTGAGGAGCAGGTTGTTGCCCCGAAGGGAGACGCCCTCAATTTCCGCGGAGGCTGTCTCATAGGTCAATGCCATGGGCTCACTGTCGCAGAGCAGGAGCTTCCAGGGGGAGGCGTCGTCCGCGTTCACCACCAGGTTGTAGGCGGCGACGTAGCCGGTGCGATCCTCGCCGAACACCGCCGCGATGTCCGCCGCGGAGGCGTCACCCCGGAAGGCTTCGGCCTGCTCGAAGCGGCTGCCCAGCTGCCGCCACACAGTCACGCGGTTGATGGTGGGGGCGAGGGTATCCGCCTCTGGCTCCTCCGGCGCGGCCAGGGTCACCCCCAGGGCGCTGAGGCTGCCGGAAATGGTGTACTCGGCATCCGTGATGGGGTCATAATAGGTGAAGCTGTAGCTGTCATCCTCCCCGGCGCGGAAGGTCCTGCTGGTATCGCCGTCACCCACGGGCTGGGTGGTGCGGCCCGTGCGGTAGGAGACGGTGACCGCATCCTCCGTCGTGCCGGTGCGCTGTCCATCGGCCCCGGCAACGTAGGCACGGCCGTTGTCGGCGAAGTAGAGGGTGACGGTCTCCTCCGGCCGCCCGTTAACGTAATTGTCCAGGTGGATGATGAGGTAGTCGGCATACTGCCTGCGGAAGGAGAGGTCGGTGAAGTTCACGCCGGGGTTGCCGGAATAGGGCGCACGGATTACCACAAAGGCGCCGTTCTGCTCCGCAGTATACTCAAAGCCGGAATAGCCGTACTTCTCTGTCGTGTAGCTCTGCCCGTCCGCCGGATAGGGCTGAATGTTCAGGCAGTCTCTGGTCCCGTCGCCATCCGGCCCCTCCAGATTTGCGGTGATGACGATGGGCTCGGTGGTGTAATCCAGGGTGGAAAACTCAAGGTCGATGCCGTACTCGCCGAAGACATCCGTGAGGGTGACCATCTCGGTACGCAACTGCCCGGACACATCATAGTAGCTGATTTCCCACTCTCCGTCCTTCGTAATGGGGAAGGCGTCGGCCCAGACGGTGCCGTAGCCCGAGGGGTTCGGGCAAATCCAGCTGGAAACGGGCTGCACCGGTCCGGAGAAGGTCATATAGAGCGCCCGGTCCTGCTGATAACCGTCCACAGTGTTGCCGGTGAGCTTATACTCCGCGGAGACGAGGTGGGGTACGGTCCCCACGGCATTCTCCACGGTGATGGAGGTGGAGGAGGGGAAGGTTTCCGGCTCTCCCACCACGCCGTCGATATTGCTGTACAAAGTATAGGCGCTGTTGCCGTACCGGTCCGTCACGGTCAGCGTGATGGTCACATCCGTGGCCGTTTCAAGGGCCGGGCTGAAGCCGCCCTCCACTTCGATCGTCAGATCCGCATTCTGGTTCATGCCGTAGACCAAGGATATTCCGTGCTCCGTCTCCAGGGTCGCGGTGACGGCGCTGATGCCCAGGCCGTTCCCCTCCACCGGGAGGCGGGTCACGACGGTTTTTTTCCAGGTGCCGTTTTCATAGGTCACGGTCCCCGTTTTCTCCGCCTCGGCGGGGTCATAGGTCACGGTGAAGCTGCCGGCGCCGATGAGGTCTGCGTAGGCCTCGTCCACGGAGAAGGTCAGGGTCAGCGGTCCGCCCGTGGGCACGGCAGCGCTCCACCGGCTGACGCAGGCCATCAGAGTCTCGTCGTTTATGTAGTACTGCAGTGCAAAGCCGCTGCCGGTGTACTCGGGGTTGAATTCGCCATCCACCCGGGGGCCGTTGCTGTCGATGAGGACGGAGTTCTGGGGGCCGGGCAGCACGGTCAGGTTGCCCATGGCGTCCTGCGCCAGGACCAGGTAGTGCCTCAGGCCGCCCTGAGAATCCACGAGATCAATGCCCTGGTCGGGCACAAAGGCCAGATAGCTGCCGTCGCCCTGGAGGGTCATCTCCACCGGGCTGTTGACAGCGACAAGGTGCGACCCGCTCGAGTAACCTATGCCGTCGATCTCATCATCCAGGAAGTAGGAATAACCCTCACAGAGATAGAAAGTGAGGCCTGCCGTGGACTCCCCCTCGGCCGGGGTGTAGCGGAAGGCCACCTCGCCGGGGGTCCCCACGATGGTGCCCCAGGGATGATTCTCATCCTCGTCCTCCGGCGCGGGCTCCACGGTCACGGCGCCGTGTAACTCCGCAGGGCTGACGGGGTGGACGGTGAGATACACGATGTCGGATTTCCCACCGTTCACATAGCGGGCCTGCACCGCGATAACGTTGTCCACGTCCGGGGTCAGGCGGAGCTGTCGGGCGTATCCGCCATAGAAGTCGTAAACGGTGTTCCTGTCGCCCATGGTGAAGGTCAGGCAGAGCTGGCCGCCCTCCTCGCCGGCATTCGTCCAGCGCTCAATCTCCCCTTCGCTGTTCAGCCGGAAGCAGTAGTTTTCGTTATAATCTTTGGAGAAATAGCCGCTGTAGGGGGGGATCACTTCGCTCCTGCTCTGCAGGTAGGCCAGAGAATCCGGGTCCGCCGTGTTCCAGGCCACCACGTCATACTGGCCGAAGTTCATAACGCGGTCCGTGACATAGCCCTTGCGCAGGGCGGGGTTCCCCTCCGGGTCCAGGACCTGGAACATCATATCCACGCGGCCGGACCCAGCGGGAATGTAGATCACGTCATTGGCATCGTACTGGATGAGACGCCGCGGGAAGTCCTGCTCGTTCATCTCCATGTCGATGCTGGTGGATCTGGAATTGAGATGCTTGAAATAGGGCTGGAAGGAGAGCAGGCCCGGCTCCAGGCTGCCCGCCTCCGTGGTGTCGATGTCCACGTCCAGATTGACGCCGGAGATTATGTACTGCGCATAGCCCTGCTGGGTCACGTCGTCACGCACATACCACCAATAGGGAGCATCGGGGGCGGAGTAGCGGGCCAGCACGAGTCTGATGTTCTTATAACGGCCGCTGGGAATCTCCGTCGCCGGGATGACCACGGTCTGCTCCGCCCCGGTGCCAATGCCGCAGAGGCGCAATTCAACGACCGTGTCCTCCCCCATCCAGTCTCCCCAGTGGTTAGACAGGCAGAGATAGGAGTTCGCCCAGTCGATGTCGTCAAAATCCCAGCCGTAGGTGTCCGTGAGCTTGAAGGAGATGACCGCCCCGGCCAGGGACTTGTTCGTCCCGTAATAACCGAAAACGGAGTCGGGACTCAGGTCGATGTTGGCCGGGCTGAAAGCCGGGTTGCTCGTGTGGAGCCGCGGGTCGACATAGGTAAACTCGCAGCGGAAGCGCGCGTTGTCCGCGTTCCTAAGCCAGTTGTCGCTTTTCGGCACGGCCCGCAGGGTGAACTGCTCCACGCCCACGCTGCCGTCCATGCTGATGGGCGTATGCTGGCTGTTATACCACCAACGGATACCATATGTCGTGTTATGGTAATAGAGGCCGGTGATGGACCCCTCGGTGCTGGTATAGCCGCCGGCGGTGCCGGGGGCATCCGCGGTGCTGGCGGTGCCGGAATAGACGGTGACCTCAATTTCGCCGGAGTAGCCTTCGAGAAGATAGCTCAAGCCAATACCGTCGTCCTGGTCGGGCAGGAGGGTGAAAGTGCGATTGCCGCTTCCGTCCTCCGTCAGCGCTGCCTTGTACCAGGAGAAGCCGCCGGTGAAAATGCTGCCCAGGCCGTTGTTGAGGCCGCCCTGCATGCAGACGTTGATATAGTGAACGTCGGTGTCGTCCTCGGTCTTGTAAATCACGTCGAAGATGAGGACGCCGTCGCTCTGCGTAATGGTGTCGTTAAAGGTCTTGATTTCCGCCTCCGCGGTCACTTCGGTGGTATACTCGATGTGGTATTGCAGCGCCTTCAGGTTGTAGCTGTAGGCGCCTTTCTTCGCAACGGTCGTATTCCCCGCCGCGTCCTCGGCCTTCAGCCAGAGGGTCCCGCTGAAGGCATCGAGGTTGGGGACCGTAACGGTCACGGTCGCCGACACGTCCGTGTCGCCCTGGGTGAGGGTCAGGGCCTCCCAGCCCGCGCTCTCCCCGGAAATCTCCGCATCAGCGTCGGCCCAGAGGCAGGCAAAGCTGCTGATGCCGCTGGAATCCCTCGCCGCCACCGGCACGGTCATGACGCCGCGGGCATTTGCATTATCATAGGCGCGGGTGGCGGCGGAGGCGGTGAGCGTCGGCCCCACGTTGTCGAAGGAGGCGCCCGTCAGGGTCAGGGTGCGCTTCACCCGGTTGCCCGCGCTGTCGGAGAGGGTGAAATCCGCCGTGAGGCCGCTGAAGTTATAGACCACGTCTGCCACCGGGCGGATATGGAGATACTGCTGCGCCCCGCTCTGCACGAAAGAGATGGCGTTGCCGAAGGCGCCGTCCTGCCATTGGGTCTTCCCGTCCGTGACAGGGGAGCCGGTCACGGCATATTGGAAGGCGCTCTTCTCCCCGGCGGAGGAGGTCAGTGTCACGCTGCCCGACATGCCCTGGGCGCCGGAGCCGCCCACCTCATCCTCGACCTTAAAAGGCACATAGAAGGGTTCGTTCACGGCGTTCTGCACCGCGCTTTCCAGGGTGACGGCGGGGCCGGTGACGTCCAGAATATAGCCCATGGTCGGCGCAAGATGACCCCTGTTATCCTCCGCCGTCTCATTCTGCGCCGGGTTGCCGGAGGCGTCCTGCACGTTCTTCGCGGGGTCGAAGCTGGTGCCGGTCACGACAATCTTGCTCTGCCCGGCCGGGAGGTAATCCCCCGCCTGAATCTGAACCTTGTCGCTCACCAGGAGGCTGACGTAGCCGCCGGAGGCCCCCAGGCCATACTCGGAGCCGACGGTGCTGGCCTCTGCGTTCCTGGCCCGGTAAACCGGAACGGTCACGGGGGTGCCGTCGGCGCGGAACAGATTGAGGGTCGCTGTGCCGACGTAGTCCCGGTAGTTGGTGCTCTCGGTATCAAAGTGGATGACCTCGTTCATATAGAGGCTCAGGCTGAAGGAGCTCCCCACGCCGAGATGGGTGGTGCTGTCGCCGGAGAGGGAGGCGTTCATCACCGTCTGCGCCACATAGGGCTGCTCCGTGTCGATGGTGAAGTTCACGCCGGGGCTGGTTTTTTTCAGGGAGTTGCCCGCGTAATCGGTGACGTAGCTCTTTGCCCGGTCAAAGCCCTCGCGGCTGGAGGCGCTGCTGGGCTTGGAGACCGCGAAGGCCGTTTCCCCCGCCAGCTGCTTCAGGGTGATGTCCGCTTCGGAATGGATGAGGGCCGTGCCGCCGGAGGGGGCGCGGGTCAAATCGATGCCCGTGACGTTCACAAGGCCGCTCACGTCAGCGGGGATCTCATACTCGAAGGTCAGTTCCCAGACCGCATAGTACACTTGAAATGGGTCATGCGTCGCATAGCTGTAGCCGCTGTCCTCCAGCTTGGCGAGCCGGGCCCAGAGCGGGTCGGAGGCGGAGCCGTTCACCAGGAGACCGATATAGACGCTGTCCTTGCCGGCGGCGCTGTCATCCGCGAAGCGGATGGGCTCAGAGAGCTTCAGCACCACCTGAACCGTGTCCCCGGGCTTGAAATCCGTGGTGGCAACGCCGTTCTTTCGGGTCTCCACGCTCTTCACATAGGGGGCGTCCCCGTCGAAGAAGCCGACGAAGTGCTTGTCCGCCCAGCCGCCGCAGGAGCAGGTTTTGTTTCCGCCGTCATAATAATAGTTGCGGTTGGTGAAGGTCAGGAAGAGGTCGGAGCGTCTTGCCCAGTCGTAGATGTACTGCCCGTTAATCATGTAGTAGTCGGCGGTGCGCTTGCCGTCGAATACCTCGGGCAGACTGGTGTAGTCCATGTCGCCCTTGCGGACATACTCGTCCTTGCTGCTGTCGCTGTACTGCGCGGAATAGTGGGGCCCGTTCATGCCGCGGGCATCCGCCCCTGCAAACCAGAGCTGGGCGCTCATGTAGCCATAGCAGGTCTGGGTCGCCTTGGAGTACCAGTGAGGCTTCCAGGAATGCTCGTGGATGTTGTTCTGCAGCGTGGTGGCGTAGTTCACCTTGAGCTGATGGGTCTGGTCGCTGAGGAAGGCCAGCCGCGTATCCACGAAGTTAGACCAGGTAAAGGTGACATTCTTGCCGTTTTTGTAGCTGTACCTCAGGTCGCCGAACTTGCCCGCCTCCACGGCGTTGTAGCGCTTATCCTTCAGAATGGACTGGTAGAAATCCGGATTATAGCCGGTGTAATAATTCAGGATTGCCACCTCAGGCCCGCTGTAGCGGGTGTAGACCACGGTGTTCGCCGCCCGGGCGGGCAGCGACAAGACCGGCAGCAGGGCCAGCAGCAGGGCCGCCGCCAGCAATCCGGAAAGGATACGTTTGAGCTTCATTCCTTCTCCTCCGTTTTATCATCAGCGTTTTTATTCTGCTTGTTCAGCTTTTTCCGGCGATACCCCAGGCTGAGCACCGCCGCCACCGCCCCCAGGGCAAAGGCCAAAACCGCCGTCAGCACATAGCCGCCCGACGCATCGGCCAGCAGGAACGCGCCGTAGGCGGACAGGCTCTCCCCCGCCGGAACCGCGTTCACGGATGACCCGATGGACGCGACGAGCAGCGCGGTCAGCAGGACGGCTGCGCAGGACAGCAGCCCGGTCGCCCTTCGCTGACGTTTTGCCAGAAGGCGTTCTCTGCGCCGCAGGACCTCCTGCATGGCCTCCGCAGGTCCGTACTTCATCCGATTCATCCCCTTTCCTGAAACCCGGGATTCCTTTGATATCTTTTAGTTGCGTTTCTGTGCGGTTTTACTCACCTGTTTCCGAAAAAAATATCCCGAAAGCACAAAGTGGACGCAGAAAAGCCGCCGCCCTCCTTCGGGCGGCGGCGCAAACGGCGGGTGTTCAGTTTTCTTTTTCCCCGGAACGGAGCAGCCTGCGATAGAAACAGTACAGCGCCAGGGCGCCGGCGATGGGGATGCAATAGCCAATGACCGCCGATATCCCCGGGGAGGAAACCAGGAGATTATACAGCCCGTGGAAGGTGGCGGCAAGAGAAAACGCCCCTACCATGCCGGGAAAGGTAAGGAGCCGGAACCGGCGGGCCGCCTCCAGACCCAGAGCCAGGGCAAGCACGCTCACGATGTGCATAACGCCCACTGCCATGCCCCGGATGAGCACATAGCTCAGCCGCTCAATCCCCGAGGAGAGGATATAGCAGCAGTTTTCAAAGGTGGCAAAGCCGGCGCCGATGCCGACAGCGGCCATGGTGAAGACTTCATCCTCCGGCTGGAGCAGAAACAGCAGGAACATCAGGGGCAGGAATTTCATACCCTCCTCCACGATGGGAGAGAGGAAGATTGCCGTTGCCTCCGCCTCCAGGTCAGCGATGAGGGTGAGATAGCCGCTGATGTAGGCGGAGAGCAGGGAGATGCCCATGCCCACAAGGAAGGCAAGCAGGAAACGGCGGACTTTCCCCCGGAGGAAGAGCATGGACAGAAGCATGGGAATGGCGATGCAAAGGAGGATGTTCTCCGCGTAAATCACGCCGCCACCTCCCTTCGGTAGCTGAAGCCCATGAAAAGCAGCATCACCATGCTGCCCAGGTAGAAAATGAAGTAATAGGGTTCGTCACTCATATACATGCTGCTCACCGACCAGGCCATGCCGGTGCAGGAGAGAGACAGCAAAACATCCGGCCGTGCGCCTCGCTTCCGCTCCCGGACAAGGAGGACGAGGAAGAACAGGGTGCCCAGGGTCATCAGGGCATAGCAGGCATCGTCCAGCGCCTTCGCCCAGGGCTCCGGGACGAAGAACACCGCCGTCTCCCCCAGCACCAGCAGCAGAGAGGATATGCCCAGAACGCACCATTCCTTCCGGGACATGGCCCCGGTGAGCTTCGCGGCCCGCACCGAGCAGAGTACGAACCAGGCATAGGCGATGCCCCCCACGATATCCTGCAGCCACTCCCCGGTCCACGCAATCCAGAGCGCGATGCCGGCAAGGGCAAAAAAGCCCGCGCAAATCAGTTCCCTGCGGGCATCCCCGAAGGGCTCCCGCAGGGTCTTGTTCAGCGCGGAGGAAAGGAGCAGGAAGGCCGCCAGCTCGCTGATCTCATTGACTGCCAGGGGCAGCCGCGTATTCGGATAGAGCAAATCGAAGGTAATCCAGTACAGGTCGCTGAGCAGGAGGCTGACAACGGCAAAAAAGAAAAAAGCCGATGCCAAAGCCTGTCGCTCCGGCCCGATTCGCCGCCCCGAGCGGACAATCAGGTAGATGAGGGCGGCGATGTGCATCAGGTCCATGATGATGTCCATGGTCTCCATGGTCATCGGCTGCCATCCTCCCCCCGCTTCAGGCCTCTGCAGTGCAGGCAAAGGAGGGTGACGCAGACGCCCAAAGCAAAGGCCAGCACGCCAATGACCACATGGCCCAGGCAGGCCGAGCCCAGAATCAGGCTGCCATAGCTCTCCGAAAACGTTTGAGGGGCGGCATCCGCCAGGTTGGGAAGCCACATACAGGCAGCGATGAGCAGGCTGAGGCACAGGAAGGTGGAGACGGCATCCACCGCCAGCCGCTTTTCCTGTTCGCGTCTTTTTTTGACCTTTTCCGAGCGCTCCAAAATCTCCCGGAGCTGCCGCTCAGTCGGCCTCATGGTCATAGCCCATCCTTTCCATGGTTTCCCGCAGTGCCTTTCTCCCCCGCTCCGCCAGGTTGTACATCTGCCGCCGGGTCTTTCCCATGACGCGCCCGGCTTCCTCATGGGACATTTCTTCAAAGTAAAGCAGGGTCAGCGCCTGCCGATAATCCTCATTCAGCGCCCCCAGCGCCCGATAGAGCTGCCGGTCCCGCTCACTGCGGAGGATGTCCAGCTCCGGGAGGGGCACTTCCCCGGGTTCCAGGCTCTGCCGGTCCCGACGGAGTCTTGCCTTTCGGAGGTACATGAGTGCCTGCTTTTTGCCGATAGAAAAGAGCCAGGTCTTGAAGCTGCTCCGCTCCTGAAAGACCGAAGACCCCGCCGCCACCTCCGCAAAAGCATCCAGCATCAGTTCCTCCGCATCCTCCAGGTTGTGGACATAACCATTCAGGAACAGGAGAAGCTGCTCCCGATGCCGCTCCAGCAAAACGCGGAAATCCTCCTCATTATGCTCATGAAGGAAGCGGCGGTATAAAGTTTCATCTGTTTCAGCCATGGCCGCTTCCTCTCTTCTCTATTCCTCGCCGGAGGCCCTGGGTCGGACGCCGCCCCCACGGGGAACGGTAAAAAAACAATTCTTATTTTATATTATAATTGTATGCGCAATGCTTTTCAAGACCCTTGTTCCCACCTGTGGTGATAAATGGCTGTCAATGGATTCCGGAAAACAGCAGCTGACAAATTCAGGATTCTGCATATCGGCGGTGTGAAGAATCCTGAAGTGCCGGGCAAAGTCCATCATCAGAGAAAAAAGGGAGCAGTTCAAAATGGAAGCTTTGCAGCGGTCCCCTTTTCGTAGCCTGATACACAGAAAGGACCGGGGAATGTGGACAACTATCCACAGATTTCCCGGTTCTTCGCATAGCAGCGCCGGCCCTGGTCTCAAAACCGGCGCCAAAAGCGGAAAACTACTTCTGTATTCTCGCAGCGACCGTCGCCGTCTTGATGAAATCAGACAGCGCCTGACACCCTTGGGAGAATAAAAAGGAAGCTGGAAATCCAGCTTCCCTATGGCACCCACGGGAGGATTCGAACCTCTGGCCTGCCGCTTAGGAGAACTCTACATCACTTCTTTTTGTGCGTTTTTTCATGTCTTGTAGAATTCCAACGTGCCCGGAAACCCTTGTGGCACAAGGGCTTCCGGGCGTTTTTGCGTTTTGATCGTTTTCTTAAGTGCCTTCAAAAGTTATGCTTTTTTAGGGGGGCAAATTAGCAAATGGCACGCTTTTTCCGCGCAGACCTAACGCCACTTTTCGCACGGGCAGATGTTCGAATGTGTTTCACGGTGCCAAAACAGGCGATATTTGAGCTCAAATCAGTATGCCGTTGCAGTGAACTGTACATGTCTCTGTTTCAGTCTTCAAGTACGATCAAATTGACCTTGCCACTGTACGCAGTGCACGCGTCCACGGCGATAATGCCGGATCCATAGTAAGGAGAGAAATCAGCGTCAGGGCCGAATTCAGACCCCTTGTTCTCATACTTCGCGTGCCCGTATGATGCATGCCAGTGCCCACATACGATCGTTTTGTCTTCCATACAGGTCTGCGCGGCGTCCATACCATTGACCCACCTTGCCTGCGCCCATTCAGAGGGGTTAGCGTTCCGCCAGTCAGTATAATAACTGTACTGGCCGCGTTCGTAGATACAGGGGATCCAACCGTGAACGAAGACATAGTGTTCGGTCTCAAAGTAGTCCAGCATGGAAGGAATAATCTGCCTGAAGTACGGCGTTCGCTTTGCAGCATCGGCAAAGTCAAAGGTCCGGATTCCTGCCATTGTCGGATCATATCCCGTCAATTGAAGGGCGCTATCATAGGTTCCGTTGTGGACATGATGGCGATAAGGTTTCCCATGGTCTTCAGTGACCAGGGTTTCGAACAGGTCTTCATGATTGCCTTTGATCAGGACGATCTGATCTTTTTCCATCATTTCAAGGACAAACGCCTGAATCTTAAGTGCTTCTTCTCCGCGGTCGAACAGGTCTCCGAGTATGATAAGCTTATGCGGCTCGTCATCTTCAAAAAAGCCCACTTTGATCAGCGCCTGATGCAGCATCGTAAAATAGCCGTGCGTATCGGCAGTTACATAGTATCTCATTGCACTCACCTTGGAACTCAATGCCCGATAATCTCAAGGAAGAGCCTGTTGAGCTCATCCCAATCATTATGCTGCTCATCGCCCATCCGGTCAAGCAATAACTCGGCCTGTTCGATGCTCTCATCCAGGTAACTGTTGATCGCATCCACCCTGGGAATCAGCTTCAATTCGGGTACGTTCATTTTGATATCAAGGAGCCGGTCTACTTCGGGTCTCAAAGACGGATCAAGTTCTGCATCCGCGAGATCAGAAAACCGCATGGGCGGCGGAGACTGCCGATTCAGGATCCACTTGCACGCGAGAACCGGGCGCAATACGTAGAAATACTTTTTTGCCATTACGGTTTCACCTTTCAGGTACTCCCGGTAGTTGGACTTCGCCATGCTGAGATAGTGGTAGAGCCCCTTTTTCACATAGAAGTACTTCGGCAGGATCGCCTGAATCATTTCACGAAAGCCGGTGTCAATATAAACAACCGGAGATGAAACCCACTCGAACAGAGTCGGATTTGAACGATACAGAAGCCGAAGCGTCTTGCTGATGTCCCAGCCGTTGATATCCAGAACATCGTTGATCGGCATCTCGATCACGTCCCTGACAGTGTCAAGCCTGAGATATGCCTCGACAGGGCGGGCATAGATGAAACGGACGTCATAGTCGCTGTCAGGAGACGCAAATCCCCATGCCCGACTGCCGGACTCTACAGCCAGCAGAATACGGACATTCTCTTCCTTCTCGATCATGTTCAGTTTTTCAATGATAAGGTCTCGCATACTGCGTTCTCCTTTCTTTATAGAATGCAAAGACCGGAGCGAATCAAGCCCCGGTCCAGTTTTCAAAGGCGTTAAGCGTCTTGCGGTAGCACCACATATTCGGGTAGTACCGGCCGGAGGTGAAGAAAACACTGTCATCACCCGTAACATACTTCGAAATTGCAGCCCCCACTCCTGCAGAGCGGGAAATACCGGCATCACAGTGAACAATGATGTGTTTATCGACGTGCAGATTCACAAACTGTACCACTTTCCGCGCGTCCTCCTGACTCATCAGGTCGCTTTCGTCTGCATCATTGCCGTAAATGTCTTTTCCCGGCTTATCAGCATCACAGAAAGTGAGCGGAAGAATTGCAATTACCCTGTTTTCCGCAGAACAAAACGGCCGAGTGGTATATATCATATTCGGGTCGGAAATTGAGATAATCACTGCCGGGGCATCATGAGCCTTATGGCAGTACCTGATTACCTCGGAACGACTCATTACACTGATTTTCATTTTGGCCACCACAACTCAGTTAATCGCCCACCCATATTCCGTCAGGGCGCATTTTTGCCATTGCAAGGAGCTGTACCAGCGGCCGTTTTGCATTGCCTTCAGTCGGCTCCCAGTAGTCCTCGTGAACATCGTCACCCAACACTGCGATTGCCGCTTCAAGGATCGGTATACTCTCATAGCCAGTCATTCCGTAGATCGAACGGATGCCATGCTCCCCAAGGACTTCCGGCCGACAGTATATGGCGCCGTAATTATATGTGATGTTCAGCCACAGTTCCTTTGTCCCGTTGACAGCGTAGGTTCCACCGCGCATGAAGTGCGGCTGATCAAGTTCGATTACCTCCTTTGTTACCGGGTCGCAGAGTCTGATGTCATAGCTCATATAGGTCAACTCCTTACTATTGCTGATATCACCTTATACGGATCATAGGAAGTGGGAACAACAATAGTAAAGCAGAAGGTTAATATGGTGGGACCTTCTGGAATCGAACCAGAGACGCGCAGATCTTCATTCTGCCGCTCTACCAACTGAGCTAAGGTCCCATGGGGTGCGTGAGCGGGCTTGAACCGCCGACCTCCGGAGCCACAATCCGGCGCTCTGACCATCTGAGCTACACGCAACATATTGGTGCGCCTTGAGGGGCTCGAACCCACGGCCTTCAGATTAAAAGTCTGCTGCTCTACCTGCTGAGCTAAAAGCGCATTTGGTGCACAGGGCGGGACTCGAACCCGCAATCCACAGGGGAACCAGGTCCTTAGCCTGGCGCGTATTCCAGTTCCGCCACCTGTGCATATTGGCGGAGTGAGAGCGACTCGAACGCTCAAGGGCATTGCTGCCCCGCCTCCTTAGCAGGGAGGTCTCTTACCAGTTAGAGTATCACTCCGTATTCTTGGCGCAGGACGGAGGTGTCGATCCCCACAACATTGCTGTTGCCCACGGTTTTCAGGACCGGTTCCGGGGCCGCCCGGATTCATCCTGCATATGGAGGTTCCAGACCGATTCGAACGGCCGGTCACGGAGTTGCAATCCGCTGCCTTTCCTCTTGGCTATGGAACCGTATGGTGCGCAAGGCGAGATTTGAACTCGCACGCCCTTTCAGGCATCATGGTTTGAGCATGACACGTCTTCCTGTTCCGTCACATGCGCATATTGGTGGGCCGGGCTGGATTTGAACCAGCAACGTTTCCAATGTCACGGTTTTACAGACCGCTTGCTTCAGCCAGTTTGCATACCGACCCATATTGGTTGCAGGGGCGGGAGTCGAACCCGCATAGTGCGGCGTATGAAGCCGTTGCCTTGCCGATAGACTACCCTGCATGGTGCTGGAGGAAGGGCTCGAACCTTCGACCTGCGGATTATCGATCCGCTGCTCTGCCAACTGAGCTACCCCAGCAAATGGTGATCCCTGCGGGATTTGAACCCGGCATTTCAGGATTGAGAGTCCTGCGTCCTGACCAGTTAGACTAAGGGACCATGTGGCGACTCCAGCGGGGATCGAACCCGCGACCACCGGCGTGACAGGCCGGCGCGCTAACCATCTGCGCTATGGAGCCTTGTGGCACCGGGCCAAGGACTTGAACCTCGACCGCCTGAGTCAGAGTCAGGCGTGCTGCCAATTACACCAGCCCGGTATATGGTGCGCAAGGTGAGATTTGAACTCACACGCCCTTGCGGGCCCCAGGTTCTGAACCTGGTACGTCTTCCGTTCCGTCACATGCGCATGGTGCTTGCGAAGGGAGTCGAACCCTTAATCCGTTACGGTATCCGGGCTTAAACCGGATGTGTATTCCAATTCCACCACGCAAGCAAAGTGTGGTGATCCCTGCGGGATTCGAACCCAGCATTGCAGCCTTGAAAGGGCTGTGACCTAGCCATTTAGTCGAAGGGACCATGTCCGCCCGGATACCGGGCGGCAATTTTCTCAGGCGCTTACCCAGACGGGAAAGCACGCCTTGTAGACGATGATCTCGTCCACCGTCACGCCGAATACTGCGGCGAGTACAACGATGTTATCGAGGGTGGGCATCGCATCGCCGTGCTGCCACTTGTAGATGGCCTGCGGCGTGCTGAAGCCGAATACGGCCTGAAGATCACGTACCGTCATCCCGGCATTCTCACGGAGCCGGGCGATGTTTCTTCCGGTTGCGGTCATGTCAATGACCGGTATACGATTCATTTCATTTACGCTCCTGTTCCGGCGCTGAGCCGGAACGGAACCGGCTCAGTTGGCCTTAAAATTATAGATGGGTTTCAATACTTCGATGATATCGACGCTCTCGGAGATCACGCCGATGATGTCCTCCAGCGACTTGTACGCCATAGGCGCTTCGTCGATGGTGGCCTCATTGACAGAGGTGGTATAAATACCCGCCATCTCCCGGCGGTACTCTTCCATGTCCAGATTCGTTCTGGCAGCAGTGCGGGACATGATACGGCCAGCACCATGGGGCGCAGAGAAGTTCCACTCCGGGTTGCCCTTGCCGACTGCCAGAACGCTTCCGTCGCGCATGTTGATGGGGATCAGCACAAGCTCGCCTTCATGTGCGGCGATCGCGCCCTTGCGGAGGATCATTTCTTCCGTATCGATGTAGTTGTGGATTGTATGGAAGGCGTCCTCAGCGATCAGGCCGCTGCGAGAGAGCAGGATCTCCGCCATCTTCTCACGGTTGCGGCGGGCGAAGCGCTGGCAGATCTCCACGTCAAAGAGATAGTCCTCCAGATACTGACCGTAGACAAAGCACAGGTCCTCGGGGATCGTGGCTTCATGGCTGCTCCAGTGGAGTTCCTTCAAAGCCTGCTGGATCTCCGTCCGGCGTCCGGCGGCCTTGTACTCGGCAATCAGAGCGTCGCGTCTGGCGAAATACTCCTCTTTGCCTTTGTTCAGGTCGACAGCAAGGTGCTGGTAATACTCAGCCACCTGCTTGCCGAGGTTGCGTGAGCCGGAGTGGATGACCAAGTACTTCAATCCGTCAGCGGCCTGATCGACTTCGATAAAGTGGTTGCCTCCGCCGAGGGTGCCGAGACTGCGCTCCAGCCGCTTGGTGTCCTTCAGCGCACGGTAGCAGCGGAGCTCCGTCAGGTCAAAGCGCTCCTGCCGGCCCTCCCATACGTTCATACCGGAGGGAATGAAGTGCGCAGCCTCGTCCAGTTTCTCAAGGTCGATCTCGCGTTCTGCCAGGCGCACGGTGAACATGCCGCAGCCGATATCCACGCCGACCACGTTGGGAACAGCCTTGTCGATGATCGTCATGGTGGTGCCGATCGTGCAGCCCTTACCGGCATGCACGTCGGGCATGATGCGGATGCGGCTGCCCTCGGTCATGGGATAATCGCACATTCTGCGGATCTGCTCGATGGCCTCATCTTCGACGACCTTGGCATAGCAGATCGCAGTATTTACTTTTCCTTTGATTTCTAACATGGTTTTCACCTCATATGAACATGAAAAGGCCGCTTGCCTCATACAAGACAAGCGGCCTGCTTCTATCTGATCTGCCTCTGATAAGGTTATGAGATCATGCAGTCGATCTGCTTCGTCTTATATGAGCGCGCCAAAAGAGAGCCCAGGCGATCAATGCTGGACCGGAGCTGTTCCATGTGCTCTTTATATGACAAAGCAAAGCGAACGTTGAACATGTCTCTTTTCCTTTCCGGGCGTACACCCTGTTTTCTGGGGATACTATATCACGGTGTTTGGCATTTGTAAATAAACCTGTGGTATAAAGCTTATTACAATTACGTTACACTCCGTCACTCAAAAAGATCCTCGTCCTCATCGTCATCAAGGCTTTCATCGTACCTTCCCGTTGACTCTTCGAAGATCTTATACGCGATGAACATCTCACTGATATCGGTCTTTCCATCGCCATTGAAGTCGAACAGACCGCCAAGGAAATCACCGTTTCCCGGATTCATCAAATCGGTCACCCCTTCATGTCAGAAGAATTTGCCGTGTTGATCAGTTCTCCGCTGGCTGAGTAGAAGTTGACGGATATATTGTCGACCTCTTTACCGGTGAAAATGCCATACATACCGCCATACATGTAAAACCCAATGACCATAAAGCTTTCAGCAAAGCCGAGTTCTTCAGTACTCACATGAGCATCAAAAGAAGTGAAGTCGCTGTTGTGGTCGATCTTTGTAAAGGCGTTGTCGGAACTGTCCACCATATCCTGCAGCGAGGTTTCAATGCTCTCGGTAATGCCGTCCAGCATGGCTTTATGCTGCTTCTTCGTCATCTTATAGGTGACAGAACCATCATCGTTCAGTTTTCCGGACGTATAGGTCTCACCGGCCTTGGCGTCGATCGACTCCTGCGTGACATCCTCGCCGACAAAATCGGCAGGAAGCGTGACGTTCACATAGAACAGGCCGTTCTCCGTTTCGATCTTGCCCATACTCTCCAGAGTATCCCAAGCGGCATCGTCAATACCGTCATCCTCGTTCTCGGGCTCCGGCATTGAGTCTGTCGGCGCATCTGAGGTGTTGTTTTCGGCCGGCTCCTTGGATTCAGACGGAGCGGCGGTCTCCTTACCGGTTTCAGCTGCCGGGGCGGGCGTTTCCGATACAGATGCCTTGCTGCCGCCACAGGCGCAAAGAGAAAGCAGCAGACACAGTGCAAGGGCAAAACAGATCATACGTTTTCTCATGATAATACCTCCTTAGTTTTCAGATAATCTTCTCAAAAACCATCGTCGCCTGAATGCGGTCGCCTCCCATCAGGCCCTTGCTTCCGCCGTTGGCTGTCGTGATCGTGTGCAGGCGGTAGCCTTTTTTGGCCTGGTCATTGATGCACTTCTCCAGTTCGGTAAGGTTCCCGGAGCCGGTACCAATGAACTTTTCCTTCAGGGTTACCTGCAGAACTACGTACTGGTAATCCCGTCCGGATGCCGTAGAAAATGTCGACTTATCACTGTAATCCATAATCATTCTCCCCCTCAGATAGATCTCAATGGTTTGCGATTATCTGTATTTTGAACCGTCAGGTGTCCCAATGTACGGACACCAAAGCAAAAAGATCGCCCCAGGCAACACCTAAGGCGATCTTTTGCTGCGAATCTATTCGGCCGTTACTGGTCAAGCGGCAGTTCCTGTATCAGATCTGCGAGCACTTTTCGATACTCGCGGTCATTCTTTTCGAACTGCGGAAAAAACGGCTCGCTGGTCTTATAGTTCAGGTAAACGTACCCCAGAATGGAAGTCGCAACGGCATTGACCAGGCCTTCCATCTTCAGCCCTTCAATCTTTTTGATTGCCTTACCGTAATCAACGGCAAGCTGCATCCACATCTTGAAGTAAAGCTCATCAGACAGGAAATCAAAGTCCTTCAGCCAGTCGCGGACGGTATGCTCTTCCGATGCATCTCCGCATTCAGGCTTCTGGAAGATATACTGAACATCTCTGTGCAGGATATCGGATGTTTCATTGATCTCCGATTTGAGCCCTCTGCCGAGAGGATACAGCGCGCAGACAGCAGGCTTTGCAGCATGTACGGAGCATTTCTGCCCGACCAAAAGCGGGCATCTCTTAATGCTGCCGCGAGGCTTCAATCTGACAAGGACCATTCTGGATGTCCCTCCAAGATATGTCTCGCAGTACTCAGAGAAGACCTCGTACAGCTCTTTATTGAGCGCTTTGGCGATACGGTAGATGTCATACGGATTCAGAAGGATATCCTCCCGATCAATGCAGCATTTGCCGCACATCGTGCAGTGGAACCGGAACGTATCATCCATGCCAATCCGCATGCTGTCATAGTTCTCTACGATGCTTTTCAAACGGTTATCCATGTGTGCTCCTTTCACTTATTCCTGGACATGAAGGGAGAAGCTTCGCTTACCGGCAAAGCGTTCACGCAGGTCATGAACTGCCTGTTCCAGCGCTCTGATGATCTGCTCCACCTCTGCATCTGTGTAGTCGTAGGATGCCTTTGAGGAACAGTTGCCAAGCTTCTCTATGTCCTCCATGATCTGATTGACTCTCTTTTCAGCGACCTTACAGAATCGCTCGTGCTTTTTCTCATCCACTGTACTGAGCCTCCTTCACTCATCAAAGCCCTCGGGGCCGACAATATCGGGATAAAGGACAAATAGCGGGAAGACGTCCCAGTTAGCCTCTTTCGGATCTGATAGCCTATAACCCGCCAAGACACGCTTCTGGGCATCGCTGGTCAGGTCAGAGTAGTAGATATCAATGGTCCTCAGTTCACCAGAATCCTCATCCTCCGAATAGCCTTCGTCCAGGCAGGCTCCGCACACATACGGAATGTCATGAAGGGCAATGCCAGGATATTTCTTTTTGTAGTAGCTGATTGTTTCTTCATCGTGCTGCTTATAGCCGCAGTTTTTACAGACCAGAGCCATAGTCATACTCCTTCAAAAAAAGATTTGGTGATTATTTTCCGCTCCTTGAATGACAGCAGCAGATCGTCGATTCCTTTGAAACTTGGATTCCAGCGCAATGGCGTCATGTCAAAGCCAGATTCTATCCCTGTTTGCAGAACATGCTCCCGCGCCGCCATGACATTCTCATTGGTGAATGCGTCCATATCAAATGCAACCTTGATCCGCGTTATCCCGCAGTGCCTTAGCTCATCCATCGCACGGAGGAACTGGTTGTAGTTTCCGACGCCTGTGAGCCCCACGAAGGCACAAGGGTACCCGAGTTCCACTGAAAGGCAATGCGCAACATCAGCTTTCATCACACCTTCAGTCAGATACACGGCTTTCGTATCCTCAGTGAGCCCCACGAAATGCGGACAGCACGCTGACGTCGTTCCGTAGTACTTCTCGGCGCTGGTCAGGTTATTGAACTTGGACTTATAGACCTTATCCAGCCGGATCTGAATCGCTTCGATCTCACCCTTGCTGTTCCGGTCTGGAAGCATAATGCCGGAAGCCCGAATGTCAAGCTTCCAAGCGCCTGTGTCCTGGTCTCTGAAGAAACCCGGCACACCTTCCAGCTCACAGCCGCGATTCAGCAGTTCCGTTACAATGCGTGCCGACCGGACAGCCGGTGTTGTTTTGTATCCGAGTCTGACGATATCGTCGCCGGAGAGTCCCCGCAAAAGCAGGGACTCTCTGTGCGATGCGCCGAGGGACAGAAGCGAAAGCAGATTGCCGTATGTGTTATTTCGCGTAGCGGAATCTGCGATAGGCTGCTCCGGATTGACAACTACGGGTTTCATAGCGCTGCCGCCGGAATGCTGCTTGCCGTCTGATGCGAATATCCGGCAGAGTTCGTCATATGCTGCGTTCAGGCTGATGTCGTGTGCTGCCGCATAGAGGTGCAGGACACCCCCGCCTTTGCCACAGCGGTTGCAGCGGAAAACGTTTTTCTCCAGTTTGACGTTCAGGTGTGCTTTTGTATCGTTGCAGAACGGGCACCGACAATGGAGCTGTGTTCCTGTGTTTCGGACAACGTGTATGCCGACCAGATCCACGACATCCTCGATACTGCATGGCAGATTGCTGTTGATACCCAATTCTCATCACCTTCTTTCGTCATACTGCAGATCAGCTGGCTTTCTGCGAAGCCGCCCGGACAAGCAGAATAGCACCTGCTTTCAGGGCATTGTTTCTGCCGGAGTAGAAATTCACATACCAGTCCAGATCTCCCGGCTTGCGGATCGCGATCTCGCCGAGTGTAACACCGGCATAGCGGCCGACGTCGACAACAACGTTTTTGGCGTCCTCAAGCGTCATGCTGTTCAGCAGTTCCTCCACGCTGGCTGTTTCGCTCCGTTTCCTGACTGGCTGGATTTCCGGCTCCCGAATTGGAGTTTGAAGAACCGGTGTCACGGGTTCGGGCTGCGCCGTCTGCTGCACGACGTGGCTGCCGGGGTCCGGAAGATCGTCGTCCTCAGGGGGAAGCTCGATTGGAGCATCGGCGATCACATCGCCGAGCATGTCGGAGGAGCCGCAAAACTGCGTGCCGTAGCCGGCCGCTGCCAGGACTCTGCCAAGAGCGGCAGTCTCGGCGATCTCCAAATAGCGATCTCCGAATCTCTCGGAACTGACAAAGCGCTGCGCACAGGCGCGGGCGATGTACTGCTCCGCCGGATCGTTCTTGTCGTTGTACAGGCGGCAGCTCACGACGGCCGACTTGTCATCGACACGGATGATCTCGGAATCGATCTTGCCTTCAGGCCGGTGCAAGCGGAACCAGAGGAGCCGGTACTTCACATCGAGATACAGGCTCATCGTACCGTCTTCATTTGACAGTTCTCTGGTGAACTCCGCCGGGTTGAATCCTTCAACGGCATTGATTGCCGGAATGGATCTGTTGTTGGTTTCCGTCATTGAATATTACCCTCCATTCATAAGTAGGAGCGTAGGGTTTCCCCCTACGCTCCCTCTAGTCATACTGCCCGGCGCTGCGTCTCGCGGCTGTAATATGCCACAATTCTGTCAGCGAGGACAGTGTTGCGCTTATCCACATCGGTGCGATGGATGGCCGTGTAAACAGCCTGACGCTGGCCGATGAGGATCACTTTGCTCTTTGCTCGGGAAATGGCCGTGTACAGTAGATTTCTGCGAAGCATGACGTAGTGCTCTTTCAGCAGCGGGATGATGACAGTCGGAAACTCTCCGCCCTGACTCTTGTGGATGCTGATGCAGTAAGACCAGTCCACATTTGCCATCATCTCTTCCGTATAGGTGACCACCCGGCCGTCACACAGCCTGATGGTGACGGAAGTCTCGCCGTCTTCGTCTGTGCAGATCGATTCGATCACGCCCACATCGCCGTTTGATACCTCAGCCTGGTTTTTCGTCTGGATGATTCTGTCGCCCTCACGAAAGAGCTTCGTTCCGCACTTCAGTTCCTTCACAGTTGCCCGGTGCGGGTTTACCAGATCGCGGATCTCCGCGTTCAGATTGTCAGCTCCGACAGCGCCCTTTCGCCGGAATGGAGAAAGGATCTGAACGCTTTCGACACCGTGCTTATCGACCTCATCGAAATAGAACTTCATTACGAGGCTCGCAGCTTCCTGACCGTCCTGAACATCAAACATGGCAAAATCATCGCCGTACTGCAAATGCGTATCGTTGTGATTGACCGCATAGGCGTTCAGGTAGATCCTGCTGTTTTCAGCCTGCCGGAACACGGTGTCGAGAACTGCAACAGGTATCAGCCCGCAGCGGATCAGCTCGCGCAGGACATTGCCCGCGCCGACAGACGGCAGCTGATCCGGATCTCCGACCATGAGCAGTTGTGCACCAGGCTTGATGCGCTGAAACAGCGCGTAGGCAAGACGCATATCAACCATAGAGAACTCGTCCACGACAATGAGATCTGCCGGAAGCAGATCATAGTCGTCAGACTCGATGTCTTCATCCATGATGATCCCCATGGCGGAGTGAAGTGTGGAGGCCGGATATCCGGTCTGTTCACTCATTCGTCTGCTTGCCTTGCCGGTAGGTGCGGCAAGTAGGATCTCGTGATCAGGATGTACTCGGTGATAGATGTCCAGGATGACCCGCAGCGTTGTCGTTTTTCCTGTGCCCGGACCGCCGGTCATGATGGAGACCCTCTGGTTCAGGCAAAGTTCAACAGCTTGCTTCTGAGAAGGCGCAAGTGTCTGATCCAGGATCTCCTCCGCCATGTGGATCTCATACGGCAGGTCCCGGATCTTTCTCACAGGTTCAGCCAGCAGCATGGAGACCATACGTTTAGCCGCTGCGACCTCGCAGGTGCGCTCGAACGCCAGATATACGCGGTCGTTCTCAACATAGATATTCCCGCTGGTGTGCTCTGTGGCCAGGGCGCTGCGGATGTCCGACATTGGAACGACTTCCGTCTCGCAGTCTCTGTTGAGCAGTTCATAGCACTGGTTCAGTAGCACATCCGTCTGAAGGAACAGGTTGCCGGAGACTTTTGCCTCTTCCAACACATAGTTGATCGCACCGGAATAGCGAAGCGGGTGCCGAAGGCTTACCCTGATCTTCCTGGCGATGGCGTCGACTGTCAGGAACCCGAAACCGCGTATCCGACAGAGCTGGAACGGATCGGTTCTGACAATACTCAGGCTGGCGTCGCCGAACTTCTCTTGGATCTTCATGATCTTCTTCTCGGATACGTCAAACGGCGCGAGGTAGGTCGCAAGGTCCCGCATCTTCCGCGAGTTCTGGTAGCTGCTGATGATCCGTTTGAGCTTTGCCTCTGCAATACCTTTGACGGACAGCAGCTGTTTCGGATCGTTATCCAGAACATCAAGAGTCCTGTCTCCGAAACGGGCTACGATCGCCTTGGCCGTACCCGGGCCGATGCCTTTGATGAAGCCGGAACTGAGATAAGCGATCAGGCCGTTCCGGTCTGCCGGTACGATCTGCTCACATTTTTCAACGGCAAGCTGCATTCCGTATTTGGAAGGCTGCCACTTGCCGTCCAGTTCCACTTCGATCTTATCGGTTGCCGGCAGGCGGTAGCCAACAGCGGTGAAATGGATCTTCCTGTCGCTGAAATACTGTGTCTGTCTCGCGGTCTGAGGGACGGTCTCATCCTTTGTGGAATAGGAGAAGATACAGAACCCTCCGTCCGACTGAAATATGATTCGCTCCAGCTTACACCGCATGGCATACACCTCCGCCCGCTTCAGAATGAGGGATCCCCGGCCTGTAGAGAATCGGGATGCCAAGCTTTTCAGCAGCGGCGATCTCGCCCTTCATGCCTTCCGAGATGTGGGAACCGTAGACAACCATCTGCGAGCACATGGCCAGCAGCTTCTGCCCGAATTCCAGCGCAAGCGCCCGTTCAGCGGGAACCCTGTCATCCAGTAAATACGGAAGATAAGCGTGCGGAGCAACAGCTCTGCAATTGAACTCTCGCTCCGCCATAATCATGTAAGTATTTGCCTTTGCAGCGTTTGCCAGCATCTCAGCCCGCGTAGGGGCTGAGAGCGGCGAACAGATATAAATGAGAGGCATTCAAAAGCCCTCCTTGTTCTGATACTCTTGCACTTCCATCTCAGATTGCAGACTTCACCAGCTTGAAGACCCGGCTCTCCGTCGTGTCTACGTAATCATCGTAGAGTTCGGGATACTGGGCTTTCATCTGAGACAGCTTGTCCTTCGAGATGCCGGTGCGGAACTGCGGATTGAAGGTGATCTTGAACGAGACGCCGTTTCCATCACAGCGCGCGCTGCAGGCGGTACCCATCAGGTCGGCAATCGGCGCATAGGCAGTCTTGATCTGGTCATCCAGTTTCCTGGATTGCTGATCCAGCATCTGCTTCTGAGCCTTCAGCTCGCTGATCCGCTCAAGAACAGGGATGAATTCCGGGCCGACCATGACAGTCGGCTGAGACTTGTCTGCAGGTCCGTAATACCGGCTCAGCGCATTGAGAACCATGTCGGGCTTTTCCGTCAGAGGCGGTTCGACACGCTTGAGGACGTAGTTCTCCCAAAAGTCCTGAAGCTGGAGGATATTGCTTTCCTCCTCATCCAGATCCCTCTCGATCTTCTGCCATACGAAGTCGTTCTCGTTATTGGAGAACAGGCAGGCGATGTACGCGACGTCGATGTTCATGACGGCCATGTAGTGCCGTACCTGGAGCTCATAATGACGCGGAACTGCGCCGTTGGCCCAGAGATACTGCACGTCGTAGTGTGCGGTCTTGCATTCGAGGATCGCCTTCTTTCCGCTCGGGAGGGTAACGAAGCGATCCACATCCGCAAGCATGAACGGATACAGGGGATGCTGGTACATCATCTGATCGCGGTACACTGTGAGCCCGGTCTTCTTCGAGAAGATCTGCGCCACGACGTCTTCCAGCAGGTGCCCGATCTCAAACGTGATGGACATATCCCTGCCTTCGACTGCCGCCTCGATGCCGATCTTGTCGTAGTAGAGCTCTCTGGCAGTGCGGTACGGAGAGATTCCGAGCGCGGAAGCGACATCACTGCCGCCGATGCCTTTTCTGCGCCACGCAAGCCACTGATCCTCCGTCAGAGTGGCAGTGTTCACGAGCGCATTGGGCGTATAGTTCAGATTCAGTGCCATTTTGTTATTCCTCCTCAATCAGTTCCAGATCGACGCTGCCGCATTCGTAACACTCAAGGTCGTCTATATCCACGAAGGACGCTACTCCCTGGGTGCTGCCGCAGTTGCAGCAGCGCGCAGTTCTCAGATCTTGTGATGAATTCGTAAGATTGCCGTGCTCGTCGGCGAATATGTCTTCTTCAAAGAAGATTCCCGGCTCTTCCGTCTGGATATGCACACTGACATGATCCTGCTGGCAGGCTTCCGTCAGAGTGATGCAGTCCGGATTATGCTGTGGGTACCCGTCAATGACACAGCTGTACGCAGACCAGGCAAACGATGCGGGGAAAACCACAGTTGCAACTGCGTTTTCCGGATCGCCCTCCGTCTGAAGGGTTACGTCGTTGATAACGCTTTCACGGTCGTCGTCCAGAAAACTCCTTGCGAAGAAGCGTGTATCCGGCTCTTTGCCTGTCTTTCCGTGAATGTCCAGAAAGCGATTGACGAATGCGATCACACCGTCTCTCTTTCCGGTCACTTCAACGTTTCCACAAGCCCAGTTCGGCATATCGGCACCTCCTTTACCACGCAAACGCGCCGGGGCGATCGTATTCCGACCAGTTCACATGAAGTGCTCTGGCCACGATCTCCTCCAGCTGCGCAATGCGGCTGCCGGAAGCGCCTTCACACTGCAGAATGAAGATGACCTCACTCATGGCAAGGTACAGTTCATATGCCGTGCAGGGCTTATCGCCGTTCTGTGCAATGAACATATCCTGCGCCTCATAGCTTGCCTTCTTGGGCGCGCCGATCCTTTTCAGCACGCCGAGCAGCGTTGTTGCAGGATACCGGACCTCGATGTTCAGCAGCTTCGTCTGCTTCTCAATCGCCTCAATGAAGCGGGCATAGAGGAGAGAAAGCTGCTCGTCGAAGTAGTCCATATCCGCACCGTTCTTGTGGTTGGTCTTGATCGGATACCCGAGAGGAACCACTCTGCTCCCATTGCCGAAAAGCAGGATAGGAAACAGATTCGCGCCGCTTACGCCGACGTCGGAAGTCGTGAACCGGAGTCCGGGACGAATGGAGGTCTTGCTTGCCAGTCCCTTCGCCGCAACCTCGCGACGATACGTGTCCAGCAGGTCATTGGCCTGCCCGTCGAGACTCCAGATCGCAGTCACGATGCTGTGGTCAAAGTTTGCCGTCAGGAACGTGTTGCCGGGGAAAGTGTTATCCAGGTAGGTTTTCACCCGCTGGAACAGAGGAACCATCTCAAGGATCGCATAGTCTTTCGGATCACCGCCATGAACGGCAGAGACCTTGTCGTCCGCAATCTTGATGAGGCTTTCTCCGTTGGCTACGTCCATGCAGTAGTTGAGGATCTGGGTGAAGACCTCGGTGGATACCTTACTGAGTGCATAGCCGGAGATTCGCGCCCTTTCAAGGATCGTCTTCAGGGCGCAGGATCGAACGGGATAGTCATCCCCGTTCACGCTCAGAAGAATGCTGGTGTTTTCCATCGTGTCGGCCAGGATCTCGGCTTTGCCGTTGTTCCGGTAGATCTGCATATACAGATTACCAAGACTGCTGTCCCTTTCGATGGACTGGAACTGAAGACTCTTTGAGGGAGCCGTCATCCAGACGCTGTTCTCCTTGCGCTCCTCCAGAAACTCAAGAAATCTGTTAGGATCTCTGAATGAGCAGCTGAAGTCGTCTTCGTAGATTTTGCTTTCCGTCATGAAATAACCGCCTTTCAAATTATTCTCAAACCCGCCGTTCAGCGGAGTCTGGACAAAAAAAGAGCGCTGCGATCGGTCTGATGACTAATCGCATGCGCTACACAAATGCCCGGAGCCATTGCCCGCGAACATCTCCGTCTGAGTCTGATACTCAAGACTTGCTGCTTATATGCTCCCGTCAGGGAAAAGAATCTAATAAGTACAAGAGCATCATACTGTTTTTGAAAGGCTGCTGCTATGATACCTAAATCTACTGCACTTTTTGCAAGAGGCCTGTTTTTCCTTGCACCTCGTAAGAAGAGAAGCATCCGTCTTATCCGAATGCTTCTCATAAATCTTTAGATATGTCTCAACATGGCTCTGGTGTAGTTGCTCATATCTTCGGGACGCTTAATATTGTACTTTTCTACTACCTCTGCGAAAAAGCGGTGAATACTGTCTCTGGACAATTCAACACTGCACCTGTCTTCATCTCCAAGATTGCCACGCGCTTCCTTCCAGGGGGCCTCCCGATGGGTCATATTCCTCAGAGTTGAACCTGAATACCTTCCAAATGTTTTTATAATGCAGTCAAGAAACTCAGATTCCTGAATAGTTAATCCCTGCATGTCTCTTGCCAGAGAATCAGTCGGTGTCTGAAGCGGATCAGCGCCATATTCTCTATATCTGTAATAGATTTCAGGATATACAGGACCATGCTGCCAGGCTTGACAAGGCACATTGAACAACTCAACGCCAAATAATGCATAGTAAAAGGACTGCGCGTAATACAGAAGTTTTTGCAGTGCTAACGGTGTGATATCGGCACTGTTGCTGAGCAGATATCTTGTCACCAGTTCAATCTTCTTTTCACCATACAATGGGAGGATCCGATCAAGCGCATCACGGCACTTTTTATATGCAGTTGAGGATATCTCAGCCTTGTTCCTTTCAAGGTTATCGCTCATTAGCTGAGGCGAGGCAAGCACTTCCTGCAAACGTGCAGAGTTTTCTTTAGATGGAAGCTGACCACTGACATATCGGTTAATTACGATATCTCCCATCCCAAGGATTTTCGCAAGAGGGCCGGCACCAATGCAGTATTTTTCAAGAATCCGGTTTACTTCGGACACGGTTATCAGGTTTGCTGCCTTGCGATAGGCATCCTCCCGGGACTGAACGTTGGCATCGTTAATCGCGCCAACATATACTTCTTCGCCGCATTCGGTACAATAAGCGGTCTGATGCACATAACTGAAGGTGATTCCCTTTACGGTGATATCCCGTTTGCATGCCTTCACAACATATTCTTTTTCTTCATTACATTCAATACAAAATGCAACAAGACGAGTTTCCATGGCCTTTCCTCCTTAAAACTAATGCATTAACAACTAATCAAACAGGCCGTTTTTATGAAACGAGATAACAATCACCATGTTATGCGTTTTGGTCTCTCTAATATATATCTTCAAATACAGTTTTACTGTCGTTTCTTCTCCATAGACATTAAATGTCGCATCTTTCAGAAAGAAAAACAGTTCCGACTCCTCATATCGCGAATTGGAGTTGGCTTCAACTTTAATGCAGTCATCAACAGTCAGTGATTTTAAAATGGAACGTTTTTGCTCTTCACGCAGCGGGTATTCATCATCAAATTCTGTGTTTTTCCAACTTGGCCTTATCGTATATTCACCGGTAATCAGCAAAGGCCTCATTCTCTTGAGGAACTCGGCTACTTTTTGACAATCGGCTTCGGTTAACTTAGCACTAATAGGAATCACCTCGTCGTCCATGGTACTGATATTATAATTCAGGAGATAAGATTTTGTCAATATCTTATCTCCGTTTTAAGGTTTGGAGTTTAGAGAATTCCGATTTGCCCCAAAGCGATTTCACACTCTCGTATGAGCTTCAGTTGACCTCTGTCTGCAAAAGGTTCCAGATCCGCTATCATCTTATAGCGCCGCTTGCACAAATCACTTCTGCTGCTATGAGTACTTTCATATTTTGTATTTCGGATTATTTCGATGCTCTCCATTATTATTTCTTTCTGCTGAACGATTAGATACTCAGTGGCTCTGCGCAGTTTCTCATCCGGGATTAACTCAGGGTGATCCTGAGGGAGAGCTAGAACCGCTCTTGCCCACGCAGCCTTATCAACCTTCTTTTTTTCCGAAGCCGAACAGGGTCAGTCACCTCCAAATAAATCGTCATATAGCATCATTTCTTCAATGCTGTATGGTCGATTATTATACTCCCGCTGCATCTTTTTATAGGTCCTGTCGTCAACTTCGATTGTCCGCGTTTCCATGACGGTTTTCTTAATTCCGAGGAAGCCCCGCTTTTCAACCGGTACCTGCACCTTGATTCTATGCTTCATGAGGCTTCACGCTCTTTCGTTCCAGCGCCATAGCAGGAAAGCTTGAACGCAAGGACCGCCACCGAACTGTATGTTACGTCTTTACTTCGATTAATGTAGTCAAGAAGAACTGCCTGACGTTCAATATCACAAGCACAGTCGAGAGTGCCGGACACGAACTGATCGTCATCAAGCAGTTTCCGGAGTCTGCGTGTCAGCTCTCTCGTAATCTCCGGAGTATCTTCCGGCAGGATATCCGCTTTCTTTTTGCGGCTCATCTCAGCAATCTCCTTTCCGCCCTGCCTCGGGCTATCTTGGCACCCGGCGCTCTACAAACCAGCGCCCGATGATATTGCCGGTCATGTTCGTCGTCCGTTCAAAGAACAGGAACTTCCTCTGACCGTGCACCATAATGGTGTACCGGTCTCCCTGACCGCCTGCTTTCGCGGCGTAGGAAGGTCGGATATCCACCACTCGATCTATTTCATATGTGATGCCATCCTCCCAGATCAGTGACCTGGGGAGCATCACTCCGTCGGAGTTGAACTCCGCATTCACGCCTACATAGGCCTTATAATCAGCACCTGTCTCCATATTTCTCAGTTCAGCGGCTTGCTGATGTCGCGCTTCAGGAAGTCACCATGCGCAATGTGCGGTGCTCTCACGGGGTAACCCTCTTTCTCCATGATCCGCACCTTGAAGTCCAGAAGCTCCGGAGGAACACCCAGGAAACTGGACGCCTGGAACAGCGTCATCTGATCGCCGAACGCCTCAAGTGCTTCTCCGTCCTCAACAAGGAATTCCGCCGCGAACACATTCGCTTCGTATTCCATCCTGTCCGTTTCATCCAACACGGCAAACTCATGGAACGCCCTGATCGCCGGACTGCAGTGCAGAACCGCGTGGCCCAGCTCATGGGCAAGAATGATGCGCTGGATCTCCTCAGAAAGGTCGCTGTTGAGCATGATCAGCTTGCAGCGCGCGTTGACCAGAAAGAACCCTTTACAGGAATCCGGGTTCGTTCCCATCGGTGCATGGGAAACACGGATTTTCAGCGCCTCGCAAATATAGCGCAGGTTCTCGGTCCGGTATTTTGCTTTCAGGCGAGCGACTTCACGTTTGATTTGTTCTGCCCGCATTTCCTTCACCCTCTTTCCAAAACAGAGTATCCGCCGATCCCACGAATACAGGGTAACAGATAAGGTGTCCCAGAATCCGTACAGTATCGGCCGCTTTGGATATTACTCCCTATCCGTTCTGAGCTTTTTGGGGGTGAACCGCTGCTTGGCATCCTGCTTCGTCTCCATATATGCCTGCATGACGGCCTGGAAAAACAGGTCCTTGTCCTCCTGAGGCGTGCTGCCGCCGGCAAACATGGCCTGTACACCGTCAAGGAGCTGCTGCATGTCCATGCCGGCCTTCTTGCCATATGCGGCACGCACTCCGTCCACATACGGAGCTTCATCAAGGCCATAGGTCACGTCCTCGATATCCGGGTTGGTTAGATAAGCTTCAGAGACTCCCAAAACCGTACAGAGCTTTCGCAGATTCAGCGCGTGCGGTTTGACGACGTCCTTCTCATATTTGGAGATGGTACGCAGAGACACCTCCACTTTTTCCGCCAGCTCGGTCTGCGTAAGCTCCATGTCGATTCGCCGATCCCGAATCTTCTCACCAATGCTCTTCATGGTAAACCTCTTTCCGCAGGCATCATCAAAAAATCAAAAGTTCTATTGACAAGGATTGAACGGCCTGCTATTGTTTAGTTGGAACTTGTAGGAACTTTTTAGAACTCGTCGGAACTTTAAGCCCATTATAGCGGGCGAATATGAACTTGTCAATAGGAATTAAGTAGAATGTTTTAGAACCTTCTACTGATTCCATGAGAAGGAGGAAGTACCGATGAGCGAGCGGGTCGTGTTCCACAGTGACCTCAATAACTGCTACGCCAGTATTGAGTGCATGCTGCATCCGGAACTGAAGGGAAAGTACATTGCTGTCTGCGGCAGCACAGAGGAAAGGCACGGGATCGTACTTGCAAAAAACCAGTTAGCTAAAAAATGCGGAGTCAAGACCGGCGATGTGATCTGGGAGGCAAAGCAGAAATGCCCGCAGCTTACCATCGTTCCGCCGCATATGGACGAGTATCTCAAATTCTCACGGATCGTGCGAAGCATTTACCTGGAATACTCTCCGGAAGTGGAGTCATTCGGGATCGATGAGAGCTGGATCGAGATGACCGGCTCACCGCTTCTGCAGAAGAAGACGCCAGTCGACCTGGCAAATGAGATCCGGGAACGAGTCAAGAACGAGGTTGGCCTGACAGTCTCGGTAGGGGTAAGCTACAATAAGATCTTCGCCAAGTTGGGCTCGGACATTCGCAAGCCAGATGCCGTAACAGAGATCCGTGAAGACAATTACAGGGAAAAAGTGTGGCCGCTGCCGGCTTCCGATCTTCTCTATGTCGGTCGTGCTACCGACGCCAAACTGCGCAAATACGGAATCCATACGATCGGAGAACTCGCACGCTGCGATGTGAATCTGCTGGAACGCGTACTCGGAATCAATGGGCGGAAGCTGTGGATCTATGCAAACGGGCTGGACTCTTCGCGTGTCATACCATGTGACTATCAAGCGCCGATCAAAAGCGTCGGGCACGGGATTACCTGCACTGCGGATCTGCTCTCGCCGACGGAGGTACGGCGCGTACTTCTGGAACTGAGCCAGGAGGTTGGCCTGAAACTTCGTAAGCACAAGCTTGCAGCGACAGGTGTGCGCATCTACGTCCGCGATAACACCCTGGCATTTCGGGAGTACCAGTGCCGGCTGCCGTTTCCGACGCAAAGCTACCTGGAGCTATCCGAAGCAGGCTTCTCTTTGTTCCAGAGGAAGCACGTCTGGCAGAATGATATCCGCTCGCTGACGATCAGTGCTATCGACCTGGTTCCGGAAAACACTCCGGTTCAGTTGAGCCTGTGGACGGATTTTTCAAAGCATGCCCGGAAGATCGCGCTTGAGAAGGCCGTGGAAGACATCAGGCGAAGGTACGGACTGCGGTCAATCAATTTTGCGGCTCTGACAGAGGGACTGCCGATCCCCATGAACAGAGAAGTAGAGTACAAAATGCCGAGTGTTATGTATCACTAACAATAAAGCGATTCCCTGTCCGGCCATCGCTATCTGAACAGGGGTACAGAGGGTACCTACATTGAAGAAACGGAGATAAGAATGGACAAATTCAAAAGCTATCTTGAACAGTTTAATATTGCCGGCACCGTCACCGAAGAAGATATCGAGAAGACAACCGAACTGCTGCAGCTTTACGGCCCGGTGCTGCGGAGAGCATCGCACAGCATCGATGAGATGGAAGCGGAGTGCTATGAGTCCAGACGTCAGACGGTCTCTGACTTCATCAATCTGGCTATCGACTATGACCATGACGGAGACCGGAAGCGCATTGCCGAGCGCCTTGCTGCGATGGGCCATTCCATGCAGCTGATCTCCATCATGGATGACGCGCTTGTCCTGATGCGGGATGATGTCTCGTGCAGCAAGGTCTGCTATGACATCATCCGGACACGATACTTCAACGCCTACTGCAAATCCAACGAGGATGCTTTTCTGACTTTGGGGATCTCGTCCTCGACATACTATCGCAACATCAGGAAAGCGATCCGCCTTTATGCCGCTGAACTCTGGTGCGTGGTCATTCCCGATCTGGTCCTTCGTGAGCAGGCAAATGAGAGACAGAATGGGAGTCAAATGAGAGAGCCGGTAGCAGTTTAGTGATAAGAAATCGGGAGCTGAGTGGAATTGTGACGAACAGTTAATCCCACTATAATTGGTTATGCTGGAGGGAATACAGGCTCCTCGGAGTGATCCGGGGAGCCTGTTTCTTTCCGCCAATACCGGGAACTGAAAGCCGAGCATCTGCTATTTGCAGGTGCCCGGCTTTTTTTGTTGTCCGCTTGGAGCATGACCAATGAAGAAGCTCACTCTTCGGGCGAGAGGCCCGCCTCCAGATCGTTTTACGCGACTAACAAAAAACGATTTGGAGGAAATACTGATGAAAATCATCAAGATCAAAGACTATTACGGCAATTATCAGGAAGTGCCTGTGGAGGATTCCCTTTACGAGGAGTGGGTCAAGCTGAATAATGACGACCAGAGAATCTATCGGAGAGAGATGTATCACAGAAGCGGGATGACTCCCGAAGAAGCGGTTGAGATGCAGAAGACGGATAGCATCGAAGAACTTGTGGACGATCTTCTCAGAAGGGAGAGAGATGCCCGCCTGTATGAAGCTATCTCTCAGCTGACGCCGACGCAGCAGAGGCGGGTCATGATGTTTATGGACAACATGAACTACTCGGACATCGCACGCTCTGAGGGAGCCAAATTTGCTCCGATCTATCGCTCCCTCCAGGCCGCGTTCAAGAAGCTTCGCTTACTGATGCGGGAATACGAGAAAGAATAATGCTGTTGTTATGATCTGTCATGCTCCGTATTAAACTACAGGTTCAATGACAGAGCTGATTACGGGCGTTACAATGGACCCATGAATCATGACGAGGTGAAGAAAATGAATTTGAAAGAAGCTTTCCGTTATCAGAATAAGCTGCAGTCCTTCATGGATGAAGCTCAGAGCGTCCTGGATCGGGATGCCAACGTCACCAAGACAGAGAATACCTATCTCCGCCACAAGGTGATGCCGGAAGCGGAGGACGAGACCGTCCTGATCGCGCCTGAGACCGAGTACTCCGAGCAGATTACGGATATCGCCAAGTTCCTTGTCTATCTGCTGGAGCAGAAGACCGCTCTGTTCGCCGCGATCCGCAAGGCGAAGTCCGTGCTGGAAATCGACATGGACAGCGAGGTCAGCATCAATGCCGCAAGGCAGAGCATTGCCCACACGTTCAAGCGCATGAATGACCTGCGTTCTTCCGAGCAGACGGTTTCCAACGGAGGCACGGGGTACCGCTTCAACTCAGAGGGCAATCAGGTCACCTACCGCTGCGACGTGCGCCGCGTCACCACCATCAACTATGACCGGAAAGTGATCCGCGCAGAGCTCGACAAGCTGAACAGTGCCGCCGACGAGACCTCCACGAAGCTCGATCTGTGCCTGGTCACCTCTGTGGTCGAGTATGAGCCGCCCTTCGATGTGAACGCCAGCTTTGCTGACGCCTTCGAAAAGTTTACCGGCAAGGCCCAGGCATAATCACTCTGGGCAACAGGCCGGTCATTCCGGGTACGGCAGGATAAGAGAATACGGATACCGGTTCAGGTGCAGATGAACTATGAAGCTGCACGCTTTCCGTAAGGATAATACGTCTGACCGACGACAAGGGACCGGCTCACCCTACGAGCCTTCAGGATAGAAGAAAGAAGCGATCCCCGATTCCCTCTTCGTTCTCCATCCTCACGCTGACCTCGTTATTCGTCGTCACTCTCATTCCTGCTTACAAACTCACATCTCCATTTCCATGAGGCCTGAAACGCCTACATCATACTTGAAATATGATGCTAAGATCAATTACTGATCTATTCCTCCGCTGTATGACCCGGACGCGTGCATGTCACGCAGCTGAGACAGTACACGGAATAAATGGTTGAAGTTGCATTGGACTCTTGCCGTATCCGGAATGGCCGGTCTGAAAATGATTTGAGCAGCAGGGCTCAGCCTGCTGCTCAAATTCTACGATATTCCGTTTTGAGGCTGCAGATACCAGGATTTCGTTCATCGGTACTTCCAGGAGATTACTGAGTGCGTAGAGGTTGTCGACCGAGGGAAGGCTTTGACCGCGCTGCCACTTGTAAATGGCCTGCGGTTCTTCAAAACCGAAATAGGACTGGACTTCCCGAACCGTCAGTCCTTTCGCTCGGCGAAGACGGGTAATGTTTTCACCTGTAGCGGTCAGGTCAATCACGGGAAACTGTTTCATATGCATTACGTTCGCCTCCGATTAAGATTTCTGCGTCAGCAGAGTACTGCATCATAACCGAAGAACAGAATTCTGTCAAGGTATCTGGGCGGTTTGTTATAGAAATGTAATCCAAAAAGGAGAAGCTATGACTGCCTATCATGAAGCGCATCCCCACATAGGCCGCCTGTAAGGAGGCATCCCCCGACGCTCCTTGCAGGCTGCCCGAATTGTTGGGGAGTGATTGGTTTGAACAGAGACCGCGCGTATTACCGTTATCAGAGAAAGCAGCATATCAATCGTAAGCTTGGAATCCTTCGCCGTATCGGTGGCAAAGAATATGTCAGAGCCTGGTGCCGTGACAGGCCGGGGCATCTCTCTAAGGGAAAAATCCACTGCTCGTGCCCGATGTGCGCGGCAAAAACAAACAACAGTATCTACAGATCGAGAGGGCCTGTCAGCAGTGCGCGCAGTTTCTGCCGTGTCCCGACGACGAACTACCGTTTTGGGAAAAAACACTACAAGTGGTCGGAGCTCAGGACCGTCTCGAAGATGATGCAGGAGATGAAGGAGTTCTATCAGGAGGAGTAAGGATGAAAGGACTTTGGAGGTGCCATACATTCTAGGATCCTTGAAAGGAGGACCTGGAATGAGCAGATCATATAAGCACACACCCTATTGCGGCGATAAGAAGAACAAGTTCATGAAGCGCTATGCAAACCATATCGTTCGTCGCAATAAGCTTCAAGAGGTCTACCCCAATTTTGCAGGATATAAACGTGCGATGGACAGCTGGGACATCTGCGACTATAAAACAGTCGGAGAAACATTTGAACAGTTTTACGCTCGAGAAGTTCGCTGGTGGCATTCCTGGCGCTACACGTACAAAGCTTATCCCGACCGTGAAGAATGCAGAAAGCAATACAAAAAGTGGTATCTTCGCAAATGAGACATGCCCCGCCTGCCCGCTGTTCTGACAGGCGGGCAATTGAAACAGGAGGTTGAAGAATATGAGAAAGCTGACATCTATAGACAAAATGAGCAAAAAAAGCCAAAAAGCCTATCATGCACAGCAGCGTGGTTCCTGGAACGGGCTTTCTCCGGTAACGAGAATCACGCCAAGTAAAAAAGCATATGATCGCAACAGAGCCAAGCAGGATTTCAGACGAGGAAGAGAATCTGAAGGATGCTTGGCTTATTTATTGCCTGCATGCTTTGATACTCCTTGACTTCGCCGCTCGGCATAGTTTATAATACAAAGTAGGAAACTATGCCGCTCGGCTAATTTCATGCTCTGAATATTTGAATTTGTGCGATCGGCAAAGAAAAGAGGGCTGTAACATGATTACCGATGCGAAATCGTTCGGAAATGCAATTCGGCAGCGTCGAAAGGATTTGGGCTATACACAGGCTTTCCTATCCGAGTTCAGCGGGCTGTCCGTAACCTTCATTTCGGACCTGGAGAACGGAAAGAGCACTGCAGCGCTCGGAAAAGCGATTTTCTTAGCCAACCTTTTGGGATTGGACTGCATCCTGACGCCGAGGAGTGAGTCATGAAAACACTGATTGTCAGTATTGAGCGAAATGGGAAAATGGTGCAGGTCGGCACCATCAGCGGCAATGACGTCTCTGATTCCCGCTTTCAGTATTCCGAAGAGTATCTCAGAAGCCCGGGTGCGGTTGGCCTTTCGATCAGCCTGCCGCTCCAGGATCAGCCTTACTCCGCTTCCCGGACGGCTAATTTCTTTGAAGGCCTTCTTCCGGAGGGTTTCACCCGCCGCAGCGTGGCGCAGTGGATGCACGTCGATGAGGGCGATTATCTCTCCATACTTCACGGCCTTGGCCGGGAATGCCTGGGAGCAATCAGCGTCACAGAAGTTGGCGAAGAGATAGACGCTTCTTATGAGAGGATTACGGAGCAGCAGGTTCGTGAGCTGGCTGCCGAGGGCGCGACGAAATCCGTTGAGCTTGTGACGAAATCCCATCTGTCGCTGACGGGGGCGAGCGGTAAAGTCGGGCTGTATTACGCTGCAGATGAAGACGCCTGGTATCTTCCCTGGGGGACGGCACCGAGCACCCATATTGTGAAGCAGAGCCACGTTCGCCTGGACGCTATTGTGACCAACGAACAGTTGTCACTCATGACGGCCCGCCGCTGCGGGATCACCATTCCGAACAGCTTCATCATCAATACCGGAAGCGGTGAAGAGTATGAGGTGCTGTTCGCAACGGAGCGCTTTGACCGGTTTTTTCCTGCAGGCCCCAGATCGGTCAGCGGAATGCCTTGCCCTCTAAGACTCCATCAGGAGGACTTTGCACAGGCGCTGGGCATCCCCTCTTCAGGCAAGTATGAGCGCGAACCGGATCACTACATGAAGGCCATGTTTGATCTCCTTCGGCAGTACTCCGCGGATCCTATTACCGATCAGATGAAGCTCTGGGACATCATTGTATTCGACTATCTGATCGGGAATACGGACGCCCACATCAAGAACTTCTCACTGCTGTACGGACCTGATATGAAGCGGGTGCGGCTTGCTCCGGCATATGATATTGTCAGCACCACGGTATACGAGCAGAGCACGCGGGATATGTCGTTCAGGATTGGCGGAGCTCATACCATCGATGATATTACGGCAGACAGCTTCCGCGTTGCCGCCAGAGAAGTCGGGCTCGGCGAACGTATGGCCATGCACAGGTTTACTGACATGTGCGACCGGTTCAAACCCGCTCTTCATCAGGCCGCCACGGAATTGTCCGGTACCGGTTACCCGAAAGCTGCTGAAATGGAGCAGCGTATTTTATGCAGCGGCGGAATTAGCAGGATATGACTACCCGGATATGCGAAAAGGAGCAATACATGACTTTCAGATTTGCAAATGATCAAGACTGCGCTCTCATTCTCAGCTATATTCGCGGTCTTGCAGAGTATGAGAAGATGTCAAATCAGGTTGTGGCCACTGAAGAACTGCTGAAAGAATGGATCTTTGAGAAACGAAAGGCAGAAGTGCTGTTCGTCTGTGACGAGAACCGCGAGGTCGGGTTCGCCCTGTTTTTCCATAATTTCTCTACGTTTCTCGGCCGCGCAGGGATCTATCTGGAGGACTTATTCGTTCTCCCGGAGTACAGGGGAAAAGGATATGGAAAAGGCCTTCTGAAAAAGCTGGCTCAGATTACAGTTGAACGAAACTGCGGCCGCCTAGAGTGGGCCTGCCTGGACTGGAACAAGCCCAGTATAGATTTTTACCGTTCTCTCGGCGCGCTTCCTATGGATGACTGGACTACATACCGGCTTACCGGTGAGACATTGAGGAAGGTGGCAGAATGAGAGATCCTAAAGAATTCTGCACCTGCACGGATTATAAATGTCCCTGTCATCCCGTAAACCACGATCAGGGGTGCAATCTCTGCATACAGAAGAATTTGAAACACAAGGAAATCCCGAGCTGCTTTTTCCATGACATTGAATGCGAAAAGCCCACAAAAGAGTGGCATTATCAGGACTTTGCCGCTCTGGTGGACAAAGCAGAGAGTGAAGGGAAACTGTGAAAGGGCCGAAACCAGCGGCAACAAAAGGGGGTGTTTCCGTGAAAGGTTTGATCCGCAACATAGTATTTGACATTGGCGGTGTCCTAGCTGATTACCGTATCAAGGAATTTCTTGCTGACAAGGGCTTCGATCCGGTCATGATAAAACGAATCCTCCGGGCATCCCTTATGAGTCCCTACTGGGGACAGTTTGAGCGCGGAGAAATCACAGAGGAAGAAGCGCTTCGCGGTTTTGCCAGCCTCGATCCCGCAATTGAAAACGAGCTGCGGCTTGCCTATTCCAGTGTGGCGGGCATGCTCACGATCACGGACTATGCGATATCGCTGGTTCAGGGGCTGAAGGCAGCGGGCTATCATCCATACTATCTCTCCAATTATTCCAGAAAAGCTTATGAAGAATGCGGCGAATCCCTGGCCTTTATGCCGTATATGGACGGCGGCCTGGTCTCTTTCAAAGCCGGAAAAACAAAGCCGGATTCGGAAATGTATCAGGCGTTTCTGGATAAGTACGGCCTGAAGGCTGAAGAATGTATTTTCATTGACGACACTGCTGAAAACGTTGATGCGGCAAAGCGGCTCGGGTTCGAGGGAATCGTTTTTACTTCTTATGAAGAACTTCTCGCGGAGCTCGAGCGGTCAGGTGTGAGACTTGGAGGTGCGCAATGCAATTCATAATCAAGGCCTACGATGGCAAAAACGTGCTGGACAAGCGGATGGAAGTCCGTCCACGTCACTTGGAGGGTATGGCGAAGCTCGGAAAACAGGTTGTCTGTGCAGGCGGTCTTTTGGACGACGAAGGCAGAATGAAGGGATCTGTTCTTGTGATGGAGTTTCCTGACAGAGCCGCGCTGGATGAATACCTGAAGGCCGAACCCTATGTGGTTGAGGGCGTTTGGGAAACAGTTGAAGCAGAGCCCATGAATGTGGTTCTCGTGAACGGTCAAAGGGTCGTAAAGTAAGGGGATAAGAAATGCCGTTCCAAATCATCAGAAACGATATAACGAAGGTTAAGGCTGATGCCATTGTAAACACTGCAAACCCGAAACCTCGTATCGGCCGTGGTACTGACAGCGCAGTTTATGCGGCTGCCGGCAAGGAGCAGCTCCTGGTGGAACGAAAAAAGATCGGTGAAATCGCGCCAGGTGATGCCGTGAGTACCGAGGCGTTTCATCTTGATGCCAGCTTCATCATCCATACAGTCGGACCCGTATGGGTCGATGGCAGCCACGGGGAGCGTGAAGTTCTCCGCTCCTGTTATGCGAAATCGTTGGCTCTGGCAGCAGAGCTGAAGTGCAAGAGCATTGCGTTCCCATTGATTGCCTCAGGAGTATATGGCTTTCCCAAAGATGAGGCGCTGAATATTGCTCTTTCTGAAATTGGAAAGTTCCTGCTCACCCATGAAATGAAGGTCGTCCTTGTCGTCTTCGACCGCAAAGCGCTGGAGTTATCTGAGCAGCTGGTCGACGATATCGAACAGTACATAGATGATCATTCAGCACATATGCTGCGAAGATCTGAATACGGTAATGACGACTATCCTTCAGATTATCACAGGCGTGTTCGAGAAAGGCTCGAGGAAGAAGAACGCCTTTATGGGACGGCAATCATGGAGGAAGCGCCTAACCAGGAAGAAACAACTGATGATGCGCTTGAGATGCCAACACTTCAGGATGTCTCCGGAAAGAGTCTTGATGAGGTGCTTGGCGGAGCTGGTGAGACGTTCCAGCAGCGATTGTTTAAGCTGATAGACGCCAGCGGCATGGATGACGTGACCGTATACAAGAAGGCAAACATTGACCGGAAAGTGTTCTCCAGGATTCGCTGCAAGGCGGATTACAAGCCGCAGAAGAAGACCGCTTTGGCGTTTGCCATCGCTTTGGAGCTGGATCTTCCGACCACGCTCGACCTACTCTCAAGAGCGGAAATAGCATTCTCGCCAAGCAGCAGGTTCGACCTGATCGTGACCTATTTCATCAACAACAAGATTTATGATATCTATGAGATCAATGCCGCTCTTTTCAAGTACGGTCAGCCAACCCTAGGATAGTAATACTTGGGAGTGTTGAAAAATGCAGAATCGCTATGCCGGAGATATTGGAGACTTCAGTAAGCTGGGAATCCTCCGCTCGCTGTTTTCCTGTGGGCTGACGATAGGCATCAACTGGTATCTCACGCCCGACGAAACGCATAACGGTGACGGACGCCATATCAAATATCTGGAAAAAGAAAGTTTCCGGGCCTGTGATGAGTCCCTTTGGTCTTCGCTCAAAAGGATCGTGGATTCAGGGAGGAGAAATATATGCTCTCTTCAGGATGAAAGGATTCTCCCAGCTGTGTATTATTCAGCTATGCTGGATTACTCCGGGAAAACGAAAAAAGAAAGAGCCGGTTTCCGTGAGGTATGGCATAAAGAGGCCCTCGCCTGCCTTTCCGACGTCGATATAGTATGTGCTGATCCGGACAACGGGCTCATTGTTCCTTCTGCGGTGGGAACTCGCAGGGAGAACAAGTTTATCTTACCCGAGGAACTGAAAGACTATTTCAAACAGGGGTCCAGTATTATCTATTATCAGCATAAGGCGCGAAAGCTGGATCCGTTCTATATTGAACAACACCACCGTCTTCTGGCAGATCCGGAATTGGCTGGTTCAGCTGGGCTTGCGCTGAAGTTTTTATCGACTTCACAGCGGTACTATTTCTTCATCGTTCAGCCAAGACATAGAGAGATCATTAAGGATGCCATGGAACAGATGTTGCAAACTGCCTGGGGCGATTATTTTCAATTGCTGTGCCCTGTTCCGAGCAGCAAAAGTAAATAACAAAAACGGGGATGGTCATTTGTCGTTTGGCAAACGACCATTTCTTTTTTCTGTTTGCTATACTCGGAACATAAGGAAAAAACAAGGAGGGACAACAAATGTATGGAGCAATACTCGGAGATATGATTGGCGCTCCCTATGAGTTTGACAGGAGCCCGAAGAGAAAAGATTTTCCGCTGTTTTCGGAAGAGAGCCACTTCACTGACGACACCGTAATGACGATTGCAATCGCGGAAGCTCTCCTGAACTGTACCGAGGATGAGAGCAGATCGGTCCGGCAGGAAGTGCTTGTTTCCATGCAGAAATGGGGACGTAAGTATCCTCGCGCCGGGTATGGAGCCCGCTTTTTCAAGTGGCTCAGGAAAGAGAATCCGGAACCATACGGCAGCTATGGCAACGGCTCCGCCATGCGGGTATCTGCGGCAGGCTGGCTATATGACACGCTGGAAGAAACCAGAAAGATGGCCGCGCTGACCGCGGTAGTCACACACAATCATCCTGAAGGGATCAAGGGGGCCGAGGCCACTGCCAGTGCGATCTTCATGGCCAGGACCGGCAGCAGTAAGGAAGAGATCAAGGAGTACATAGTACGGCACTTCGGTTATGATCTTTCTCGAACCTGCGATGAGATCCGGCCGACATACCGCCACGTTGAAAGCTGTCAGGAAACCGTCCCCGAAGCCATCACCGCATTCCTTGAGGGACAGAATTTTGAGGATGTGATCCGTACAGCGGTCTCCCTGGGCGGCGACTGCGATACGCTGACCTGCATTGCAGGAAGCATCGCAGAAGCGTTCTACGGCGTTCCGGCTTTCTTTGAAGCTGAATGCAAAGCCAGACTTCCGGAAGACATGCTTGCTGTTTTGGATTGTTTCGACAAGGCCAGAGGTCGCTCGGAAGAGTTCCATGATGCCTCACTTGACGGTAACGAGATCATAGAGAATGCCATCGAGCGGTATTATGCTGACCAGGACAGGGAGAGTCTGATCGCTGTATTGGAAGCCATCCGACGCAGGATGCACGAGGACGGACACTTCATGATCCCGGTGATTCCTCCGCAGGCCGCCATCGACATGGTGGATATCGAGCATGTAAAAGTCGGTGATACTGTTTCCAGCGACGAGGATCTGCACTTCAAGCTGCACCACCTTGAAACGAACGACGGCAAGCAGTGGCTGGCAGTATTCACATCCCGAAGAGAATATGAAAAGGGCGAAAGCACGTCCATCATCTCCAATTTCATTGACTGGATGCTGAAAAACTGTAAAGACATGCCAGAGGAAGGGATCATTATCAATCCGTGGGGCAAATCTTTCATGCTTACGAAGGAACTGATCCGTTTGATCATGGATGCGGACAAGCCTGAAAACCATATCTACTTTGAGATCGGTGATATCACGAAGATGAAGGTAGACGCCATCGTGAACGCTGCAAGGCCCTCGTTGCTCGGAGGTGGCGGCGTAGACGGAGCGATCCACAAAGCGGCAGGTATCGGTCTCACAAACGAGTGCAGGGCGCTGGGCGGCTGTAAGACCGGCGAGGCGAAAATCACCGGAGGATGGCTTCTTCCGGCAAAATATGTCATCCATACGGTCGGCCCAAGGTACGAAAGCGGAAACCCGATGTGCGAAAGATACCTGCACGCCTGCTACTGGAATTCACTGGATCTCGCAAAGGAGAACGATCTTCACACGATTGCTTTTCCGGCGATTTCCACGGGAGCATATGGGTATCCGAAGCAGGAAGCAGCTGTCATAGCCCTGAAAGCAGTATCCGGCTGGCTAACAGCCAATCCGGATTACGGAATGGCCGTTATCATGGTATGCCGGGATCAGACGATGCGGCAGTATTATCAGAATGTGATCGACGCTTGTGCGCCGGGAAAGGAGTAGGTCATGAGAACAATCAGAGTTACGGGTAAGGGCCAGCTCAAGGTCAGGCCGGATATGACAAGGATTACCCTGTCGCTGGAAGGCACTTATCCCGAATACATTGAAGCGCTTCGACGCTCATCGCAGGATACGGAGCAGCTGAAGGATTTACTTGCGACCTTTGGCTTCGAGCGCTCTGATCTGAAAACGCTGAACTTCAGTGTGGACACGGAGTATGAGAGCTACAAGGACAAGGGCACCTACAAGCAGCGCTTTGTCGGATACAAGTTTCATCATGTAATGAAGATGGAATTCGAGTCGGACAATGATCGTCTCGGCAAGGTGCTCTATGCGCTGGCAAACTGTTCTGTGAAACCCGAATTCCGACTCAGTTATACTGTCAAAGATCCGGAAGCAGCAAAAAATGAACTTCTCGGAAAAGCAGTAATGGATGCAAAGGAGAAGGCAGCAGTTCTATCCCATGCCGCTGGTGTCGCGTTGATGGACATTCAAAGCATCGACTACTCCTGGGGGGAGATCAACTTTGAGGTTCATCCTATGAATCGAATGCTTATGGCCGAGGAGTGTATGGAAGCGCCGGTATCCGGAGCCGGGAGTTACGATATGGACATCGAACCGGATGACATTGAGGTATCGGATACTGTTACCGTCCTCTGGGAGATCGGATGATAGGAATGAACTATTATGAATGTGGGGCCTCCGGATAATGAATCCGGGGGCCCCTTGCTGTCTACATGAACTGTTGTTAATTCTATTCGTTCAACGTAATAAATCATAGTACACAACCAAGGAGGATTCCAACTATGATCATCTCAATCGACCACGGGAACAAGAGCATCAAAACGCCCAATCTCTTGTTCACATCCGGCCTTATCGAATCCGAGACCAGGCCGGGTCTTCAGGGCGATTTCATTCACTGGGAAGGAAGATACTATTCTCTGACAGAGAAGAGGATCTCTTATCTCCGGGATAAAACCGAGGACGATCGCTTCTATGTCCTTACGCTTTTTGCCATTGCGTATGAGATGCAGCGAGCAGGTATTGACCCCGATCCTATCAATCCAGTGGATATCACGCTGCTTGTCGGGCTGCCGCCCGCACATTACGGACAGCTCCACAATCGTTTCGAGCAGTACTTCCTGCGGAAGCGGGATATCGTCGACTTTGAGTTCAACGACGAATTCTACTGCATCCGCATCAGCAAAGTGGTCAGCTATACGCAGGCACTGGCGGCCGCCGTCACCAGGTTCGGAGATTTGAAGAACCATGCCGTCTCCTATATCATCGATATTGGCGGCTTCACTGTTGATGTATTGAAGCTGCGCTTCGGTCGGCCGGATCTCGAAGTGTGAATGTCAATGAATATTTGAGCCATGTGCTAGCGAATATTAGAGCCAGTTTTGCTAGTGAATACTTAAACCAGATTACAGGTTTGTGCTACTGAATATCAGAGCCACCCTTGGTT